>OLFT01003065.1_pt1 | contig 13020 bp, 9 predicted proteins | sample 1604921 | NCBI WGS metagenome assembly OLFT01 (sample SAMEA3888897, study PRJEB22519) | human gut metagenome | biome: human gut; feature: human-associated habitat; material: faeces | place: Denmark | collected 2013 | reverse complement strand
CAGCTCCGGCATCAGCCGCTTCCTGGTTTCCGGATCTGGGATCAGCGTATGATACAGCGGATCCTCCGCAAAGCACTCTGTCAGCATTTTCTGGAGTCTGGGCAGATCCTCTCTCTGTACTCGATACAACGCACTGGTTTCCATAATTCTTTCCTACTCCTCTTTCGCCTTTCTCAAGCCCTCTGTCAGCGTATCCACAGCCTGGATCATATACCGGATATCATCGTCAAAGCAGCCCAGTGCCTGGCACTCCATGGCCTTCAATGCCTCCAGCTCTGGCTCCACCCCTGTATTCCTGGTCCGTTCCTTTTCCATAAGGCTGCGGATCTGTTTTGACAGATCCAGATGATGGACGATCCTTCCGGCTCCCCACTGAAGCCGTTCCTTCTCCTGGTTCATCACATATTCAGTGAAATAGCGGTATACCTGATCGTCAAACTGGAAGGCATATTTGTTGTTATCCACCTGGTACAGGGCCTCCAGGGCGCCCCGGACGTTTTTGTCCTCCAGCTGCCGGACCGCCTCACCCAGATACCGCAGATTGGTCTGGGACGCCTCGTGGGGGAACAAAACCTCATCGTGCCAGTTGAGCCGCACAAAATATCCCTGGGCCTTTTTAAAGAGATACAGAAGCTGGCTCTGGAGCCTTCTGTCCCGCTCCGGCTCCCCATTTCCGGCATTGGCCGTCCGCACAGCCTCATAGACCTCCCGGGCCAGCCTCTCTCCCTCCTCCAGCTTCTCCATCAGGGTCTTTAATGCATTTTCGTCTTCCCGCCCGGTCACCGGGCGGACACTTTCTCTCAAGGCCCGGAAGGTCCGTTCCAGGTTCACCGGAGCCACGTTCACCCGGTCCAGGGCCATCAAAAGAAGTCCGTAAAGCTCGTGATGGAACCGGTATGCCGCCTCGTCGTAAAACTCGTCCCGGTCGAACTGGGAATGATAATGGGTCTCCATAAATCCGGCGCTGCTGAATTCATTGACCATGGACGGGATCCCGGAAATAGCCATGGAAAAATCGTCGGACCAGGTCTCGATGGGGCAGTGGACCCGCAGCCCCTGGGGATATACGTTCGTGGGATCCACCGGCAGCTTTTCCACAAATTCCTTTAAAAAGTCCTCATATTCATAAGTAGAACGGATGGCGTCCCAGGCATTGTGGGCGTAGGCCGGAAGCTCAAAATTCAGATCCGCAATGACCTTCCCCGGCCAGTCAGGCCGCAGCTTGAAGACCTGCTGCCAGGCTCCCGTGGACCAATCGTATTTGGAATTGACGATCCCCCATTCCTCCGCCGCCATGGCGCAGAACACCAGAGTCTTTCTGGGCCGATATCCGGTTTCCAGAAGAGCCCTGGCGATCCCCAGCATCATGGCCACCGCACAGTTATCATCCTGGAACCCGTCATAATAGGAATCATAATGGGCGCTTAAAAGGATCATGTCCTCCTCTCTCCCTGGGATCGTTCCCCATATATTATAGGACTCTGTCTGCTCCAGGATCCGGGAACTGGCGTCAAATTCCACCGTAAGCCGTTCTTCCTTCTGAAGTGCCTCTTTTAACACAGCCGCGTCCTTCTGGGAAATGGAAAACGCCGGAGCATCCTTAGGACCAGCAATGTCCTGGGCGTTCAGCGCCTCTCCGTCGATCTCCCCATAGCCGTTGTCCTGGACCGCGATCACTGCTGCCGCTCCTTTTAAATGGGCCTGGTACACAGGGAAGTTGATCCACCACTCGTCCCTCTGGTTAATGTCCACCAGAACCAGACAGCCGCGCACGTCCCGGCCTGCATAGTCCTGGGCTCCTCCCCGCCCCACATAGACCAGCGGAAATTTCTGAAAGCCCCCGGTCAAAAACTGGGTCTGATAGGCCCCCAGCTGGAAAACATGGTTCCTTCCATCTGCGTCCTGAAACCGCAGCACCGCCTTTTCGAACTCCCAGCCATCCAGGCACAGCCGGTCCTTATGGATATCCTTCAGGCCGATGCGTTCCATTTCCTGCCTCAGCATTTCTCCAGTTTCAAACTCTGCCCTGGAGCCGGCGGTCCTGAATCCCAATGCCGGATTGCTTTTTATCCGTTCCACGGACTTGGCCAGACCATAAGAATAAGAAACATCCACTGCCTCCAGATATTTTTTTTCCTGCTCTTTTTCCTTTTCGTTCACCTTGCTGCCTCCTTCGATCCTGTCAGCCGGGAAAGCTTCCCTCTTCCCGTATTTTCTGCAACAGAGGGTGTCCGCAGTTTCCCGCGGACACCCTCTTATTCCCGCTTAATAAAAGCAGAGGATCGGTATTCCTTTGTATACATGCTCGTAGATCACGGCTGCCGTTTTCGGCGGTATATTGATACAGCCATGAGAGCCGTTGTTCTTGTAGATCTCGCCGCCAAACTTACCGCGCCAGCTGGCATCATGGAGTCCGATGCCGCCGTTAAAGGGCATCCAGTAGGACACAGGGCTCTCGTAGGAATACGTTCCGTCCGCCCGCTTCGGCCCGCGCAGCACCCGGTCCCTTTCCTTATAATAAAGGGTATAAAGCCCCTCCGGCGTGGTCCAGCCCTTGGCCACGTTTCCCGTGACAATGGGCGCTTCTGCGATCAGAGTCCCATTCTCATACATGTAGATGTGCTGGAGGCCCATATCTACCTCCACATATGTGGTCCCGAAATCGTTCCCGGTCCGGCTGGCCGCTGTGCGGCTGTATGCCGGTTCCCTGGTCTGGTTGGTGCCGTTCTGCACCATCCTGGTCAGAGCCACCGCTTCCTCTGCCTGGTTGATCTGCCAGCCGTAGTCGCCATTTACAGACAGTATGTGAAATACCTGGCTGGTAAACGTATGGGGCTTTCCATAGGTATCGTATTTATCAGCCAGGTATTTCACATACTCCGCCACCTTCTGCTGGTTCACCTGGACTGTGGACCCGGAAACGCCGTCGATCCATTTGACTGCCTCCAGTCCCGGCAGGATCTCCTGCTGGTCACCGAATACATAGGTGATATTGATGTCCTTATACCGGTTTAAATTGGCGCACATCTGGTTCAGATCCGCATTGTCCGCAGTGACCTGGATCGTCTTATAGCAGTCCAGATTCTCCACCTTCAAAAGCCGGGTCTGGGAATTTAAGGCATCCTTCACCGCTGCCACGGGCAGGGGATTGACGTGGGCGCTCTCACCGTAGACCATGGCGTCATAGGCGGCTTCCACACGGTCCCAGCGCTTGTCGCGGTCCATGGCGTAGTAACGGCCCATGAGGGTGGCGATCTTACCCACGCCCAGCTCCCGGCACTTTTCCACCGTCCGGGTCACATAGTCCACGCCGGAGGTGGGGGAAACGTCCCGTCCATCCAGAAATGCGTGGATGTAGACCCGCTCAAGGCCACGGTCCTTTGCCATCTGCATCAGGGCGAAGAGGTGGTCGATGTGGGAGTGGACGCCGCCGTCGCTGAGCAGACCCATGAGGTGAAGGGCAGAGCGCTTTTCCTTGCAGGCGTCCATGGCGTGAACATAGGCGGGATTCTGGAAGAAATCTCCGTCATCAATGGATTTGCTGATCCGGGGCAGGTCCTGAAACACCACCCGGCCTGCGCCGATGTTGGTGTGGCCCACCTCACTGTTGCCCATCTGGCCTGCAGGCAGACCTACATCCAGACCGGAGGCGGACAGCTCTGTATGGGCATACTCCTGGAAGAACTGATCCAGACGAGGAGTGTTGGCGGCGGCAACGGCGTTGCCCTCCGTCTCGGTCCGGAGACCGAATCCGTCCATAATGATGAGTGTGGTCGGTGTTTTGTTCATAGAAACCTCATTTCGCATAAAGGGGGGGACTGTGTCCCCCCGCTTTTCCGCATTATTCCTGATTGGCCGCGTTGATGATGTCCACGAACTGCTCGGGCTTCAGAGCAGCACCGCCGATGAGGCCGCCGTCGATATCGGGCTGGGCCAGCAGCTCAGCAGCGTTCTTGGGGTTCATGCTGCCGCCATACTGAATGGTGACGCTGCGGGCCACGCGGGCACCGTACAGGCCACGGATGGCAGCACGGATGTTGGAGCAGACCTCGCCGGCCTGCTCAGCAGTGGCGGTCTTGCCGGTGCCGATGGCCCAGATGGGCTCATAGGCGATGATGCAGCGGCGCAGCTTCTCAGCAGGGACACCGTTCAGAGCGCTCTTGACCTGCAGAGCGATCCACTCGTTGGTGATGCCGGTTTCGCGCTGCTCCAGACTCTCGCCCACGCAGATGATGGGGTTCATGCCGGCGTTCAGCACAGCGTGGACCTTCTTGTTGACAGTCTGGTCAGTCTCGCAGAAATACTGACGGCGCTCGCTGTGGCCCACGATGACGTACTTCACGCCCAGGTCCTTCAGCATATCGGCGGAAACCTCGCCGGTGTAAGCGCCCTTCTCCTCAAAGTAGACGTTCTCAGCACCCACGGAGATCCGCAGATCCTTGAAAGCCTTCATAGCGGTGGAAATATTGCAGGCGGGGACACAGATCAGGGTGTCGCACCACTTGGCGCGGGGCATGATCTTCTTCAGGTCCTCGGCGAATTTCTTGGTCTCGGTGGCGGTCATGTTCATCTTCCAGTTGCCGGCGATGACAGTCTTACGGTATCTGCGGTTCATAACTCTTTTTCTCCTTCGTATCTGTGATAACAATATCTGAACATTCCGGAAGGCCGTCATGGCGGTCCGAAAAAGGCTCAACAACAAAACTTATTATTTTATAGCGAAAACAAGGGGATTTGTCAAGTATTTTTGAAAAATTCGACTGTTTTTGCAAAAAAATCGTATGGAAAGCGGCAGAATGCTCTGCCGCTTTGTGGGATCGAACTATGTGGAGATCCTGATTTTGCCGGACAGCGATAGCGGGCAAAGCTCGCTGCGCTGCAATTACTTATCCAGCAGGCAGGCCACGCCGGGAAGCTCCTTGCCCTCCATGAATTCCAGAGAAGCACCGCCGCCGGTGGAGATGTGGGTCATCTTGTCAGCATAGCCCAGCTGCTCCACAGCCGCAGCAGAGTCGCCGCCGCCGATGATGGTGATGGCGGAGGTCTTGCTGAGAGCCTCGGCCACAGCCTTGGTGCCCACAGCAAAGGCGGGGAACTCAAACACGCCCATAGGACCGTTCCAGATAACGGTACCGGCATCGGCCACAGCGTCGCAGTACAGCTTCACGGTTTCGGGGCCAATGTCCAGACCCTGCCAGCCGGCGGGGATCTCACCGGACTTGACTACCTTGCTGTTGGCGTCGGGAGAGAAGGCGTCTGCGATCACGGTGTCCACCGGCAGCAGCAGCTTTACGCCCTTGGCCTTGGCCTTTTCCAGCATTTCCAGAGAATAGGCTTCCCAGTCGGCTTCCAGCAGGCTGTCGCCCACCTGACCGCCCTGAGCGGCAGAAAAGGTGTAGGCCATGCCGCCGCCGATGATGATGGTGTCGGCGATCTCCAGCAGATTGTTGATGACGCCGATCTTGGAGGAGACCTTGCTGCCGCCAAGGATAGCCACCAGAGGCCGCTTGGGGTTAGCCAGAGCGCCGCCGATGACTTCCAGTTCCTTCTCGATCAGGAAGCCGGAGACGGCGGGGAGATAAGCCGCCACGCCGGCGGTGGAGGCGTGAGCCCGGTGGACGGCGCCGAAAGCGTCGGACACGTAGACCTCGGCCATGGAAGCCAGCTTTTGTGCGAAGGCGGGATCGTTCTTGGTCTCGCCCTTTTCAAAGCGGGTGTTTTCCAGCAGCAGGACCTGACCGGGCTGCAGGGCCGCGGCCTTAGCCTGAGCATCCTCACCCACAACGTCGCTGGCGAAGATAACTTCCTGTCCCAGCAGCTCTGCCAGACGGGCGGCTACGGGAGCCAGGGTCAGCTTCTTCTGCTCCTTGCTCCAGGCAGCCTCGGTGAGTTCTGCGGGATCCTTACCCTTTTCTGTCTGCTTTTTGACCCATTTGTCAAAATCCGGCTGGGGCTTTCCCAGGTGAGAGCAGGCGATCACCGCCGCGCCCTGATCCAGCAGATATCGAATGGTGGGCAGAGCAGCCACGATGCGCTTGTCACTGGTGATGGCACCGGTCTTTTTGTCCTGAGGGACATTGAAATCGCAGCGGAGAAGGACCTTTTTGCCCTTCACGTCGATGTCGCGGACGGTCTTTTTCTGGTAATTCATAAGCAAACTCCTATACGATCATTGATTTGCAGTGATTAAGGGGTTTTCGCCATTTCCCCCACACCCAGCAGGCCGGGGAAATCATTTTGCCGCAGCGCCTCGTACACGCATACGGCCACGGTGTTGCTGAGGTTCAGACTCCGGGCCTCATCGATCATGGGCAGACGGATGCAGCGGTCCCGGAAACGCTCTCGGAGATCCATGGGAAGTCCGGCGGTCTCTTTGCCGAAGAAGATCCAGCTATTCGGGGAGAACCGGGCTTCCTGATAGGACTGGGGGGCTTTTGTGGTGGTCAGCCAGCAGTCCTGCGCGGCCTCCGGACGCTTTTCAAAAAAGTCATCCAGGTTTTCATAGTCAAAGACCTCCACCAGATGCCAGTAGTCCAGTCCCGCCCGCCTGACAGCCCGCTCGGAGATGTCAAAGCCCAGCGGCCGGATCAGATGCAGACGGCTGCCGGTGGCGGCGCAGGTGCGGGCGATATTGCCGCAATTCTGAGGGATCTCAGGCTCCACCAATACGATATTCAGCACAGATATTCCCTCCTTTTGGCTCGAATGGATACTATTGTAATCCTTTACCGATAGAAATTCAACTGTTTTGTGATGAATTTTGCGATTCTTTGGGCGGTTGAATGGTTTGCGCGGGGGGAGTGGGTATGTATTCTCAAAAAATTGAGGTTTTTTAGTGAATTTGCTGGATTTCCGGTGTCTTTGATAAATTCAAACAGAAAAGGACGAAAGATTTGGAGGAAATTACCTTGAACTTTTTCCGGGAAGGGGTGGATTTCCCTAAAAAGTTTGGTATAATGACAGTGATAAGATTCCGGTCGCCATGCGGCCTGACGGACAGGAGGGACTTACCATGGATCACACGTGTCGTGCTGTGTTTATTCTGGAAGAGGATCACTCTATTCCTGCAGGTCACAAACCGCTGATGCTGGAAGCCATATTGCACCGCCCAATCATGGAGCGGGCCGTTGTGCAATGTTTGGCGGATGGCGTTCAGCGGTTTTTTGTTGTCTGCTCGCCCCGCTTTGCTGAGGAGGCGGCTGCCTGCTTCCCGGAGGGAACGGATGTTGTGATCTCTGAGCAGCATGCCGAGCTTCTGGATTTCCTGGATAATGACGAGGACACCCTGGTCCTCTGCCGCGCGGCTCTGCCTATGGCTCAGGCCGGCCCCGGCTTTGCCTATTCCGCACCCGGACGGGAACTGCGGGAGGTCTGGAAGAACAAGATGACCAACGCTGTATCCGGCGCTTCGCTGGTGTCCGGCTGGCTGCCGATCTTCGGACCGGAGACCATCGCTGAACTGGAACCGGTTCTGGCGAAGATGGAACAAGAATCGTAATTTTGAAATTTTGAATATATAAAATATACAGAAAAGAGAGGAAAATTCCTATGATTTCTCACGGGAAGGACATCAAAGTTTTCTGCGGTAACGCAAACCAGCCTCTGGCGGCTGAGATCTGCCAGATGATGGGCACCAAGCTGGGTGAATCTGAGGTCAAGAGCTTCGCTGACGGCGAGGTCTCCGTCTCCCTGTACGAGACCGTCCGCGGCAGCGACGTGTTCGTAGTCCAGTCCACCTGCAAGCCTGTCAATGACAACCTGATGGAGCTGCTGGTGATGATCGACGCGCTGCGCCGCGCTTCTGCCGGCCGTATCACCGCCGTCATCCCCTATTTCGGCTATGCCCGTCAGGACCGCAAGGCCAAGGCCCGCGATCCCATCTCTGCCAAGCTGGTGGCCAACATGATCACCGCTGCCGGTGCTGACCGTGTGCTGACCATGGACCTCCACGCCTCCCAGATCCAGGGCTTCTTCGACATCCCCGTGGATAACCTGCTGGGCAACCCCATCTTTGTGGATTATTACGCCAAGAAGTTCGGTGACAAGTGCGAGGATATGATGGTGGTCTCTCCCGACGTTGGCTCCGTGGCCCGCGCCCGCGCCTTCGCTCAGAAGCTGCACATGCAGCTGGCTATCGTGGACAAGCGCCGCCAGAAGGCCAACCAGTGCGAGGTCATGAACGTCATCGGTGACGTGAAGGGCAAGGACTGCATCCTCTTTGATGACATGGTGGATACCGCAGGTTCCCTGTGCAACGCTGCCAAGGCCATCGTGGAAGTGGGCGGCGCCAACAAAGTCTACGCCTGCGCCAGCCACGGTGTCCTCTCCGGTCCTGCCATTGACCGTCTGGAGTCCAGCAACATTGAGGAGCTGGCTCTGCTGGATACCATTCCCGCCCATCCCGAAGCGGTCCGGGCACGGATCAAGTATCTGTCCGTGGCTTCCATGTTCTCTGAGGCTATTGAGCGTACCTATCAGGAGGTCTCCATCTCCAAGCTGTTCCGGTAACGATCCGGCCAAAAATCAGCGCATTGAGTGTAATATAAAAAACGGGGAAGCAGACTTGCTTCCCCGTTTCCTTTGGTATATGATACAAGCAAACAAGGAGGAATTCCCTATGATCTTTGAAAAATCCGGCGGGGCGGTGGACTGGCTCATCGTGGGCCTGGGCAATCCCGGCCAGAAATATGAGCACACCCGCCACAATATGGGCTTTCTCACGGTGGATCTGCTGGCGGAACAGCTGAACGTGAAACTGAACAAAGTGAAGTTCAAATCTGCCTATAACATCGTCCGCTTCGGGGGCCAGAAGTGCCTGGTGATGAAGCCCCAAACCTATATGAACCTCTCCGGCGAAGCCGTCCATGAGGCTGCGCAGTTCTACAAAATTCCCGCCGACCATGTGTTGGTGATCTACGATGACGTGTCCCTCCCCGTGGGCAAGCTGCGGGTGCGGCCCACCGGCTCCGCCGGTGGTCATAACGGCATCAAGAACATCATCGCCCACCTGGGCACCCAGGATTTCCCCCGCATCAAAATCGGCACCGGTGCCCCGGCAGGGGGCGGTGCCGAGATGATCGACTGGGTCATCGGCGTTCCCTCTCAGGCGGAGCGGAAGATCCTGGTGGAAAGCTTTGAAACTGCCATTAAGGCCGCGGAGGACATCATCGAAAACGGCTGCCAGAAGGCCATGAACGACTATAACTGACCGGCCTGACGGGCATATAATAGCATAGGAAAACAGCGGCACACCCCGGCCACCAAGGCCGGAGTGCGCCCGTTTGCGCGTAAAGCATGACTTTTGTCAGGAGGTGTCGGATGGACGCGTTTCTGAAAACTCTACAAACGCTGCCGGAAGTGGCTGAGCTGGTGAGCCGGGTGGAAAACGGCGGATGCCCCGCTGTCCTCACCGGCACCCAGCCAGTACAGCGGGCCTGCGTCGGCGCGGCGGTGGCCGCCGGAGCCGGACGGCCCATGGTGTTTCTCTGTGCCGACGAGCGGGAGGCCCGCCAACTGGCGGGGGACCTGCAAAGCCTGACCGGCGAGACGCCGGTGACGCTGCTGGCGAGAGAATGGCAGTTCCGGCCCAACGCTGTTTCTTCCCGTGAATGGGAGCGGAGCCGCTTGGCAGCGCTGCACCAGATGGCGGCGGGCAATGCGCCGATAGTGGTCGCCACGGTGGACGCACTCTTGGCTCGGACCATGCCGCCCCATCGGCTGGCGGAGCTGTCCGTGACGCTGGAGACAGGCGGCCGAGCGGATCTGAGGGAGCTGACGGACCGCTTGTTACAGGCGGGGTATAGCCGCTGCGATCAGGTGGAGGGCGTGGGGCAGTTCGCCCTCCGGGGCGGTATTTTAGACGTGTTCTCCCCCCTGATGGAGCAGCCAGTGCGGTGCGAGTTCTTTGACGATGAGATCGATTCTCTGGGACTGTTCGACCCCGGTACCCAGCGGCGGACGGAAAATGTATCCGCCGCACTGCTGCTGCCGGCGGCGGAGGTCTTACCGGGACTGACCCCCGACGGGCTTACCCATCTGGCGGAGCAGATCGAAAAGCTGGCCGTCAAGTACGCTAAGAAAGAAAACGGAGAGAAGATCGCCCAGACTCTCCGGGGAGACGCGGAGCGTTTCCGCAGCGGCGCGGAGGTCAATGGACTGGACCGCTACCTGAACCTGATCTACCCGGACGCCGCAGGCGGGGCGGACTACTTGCCCCCGGATGCCGTGGTGTTCCTCTGCGAGGGGGGACGCATCGAGCAGCGAGTGAAAAACGTGCTGCTTCAGCTCCACCAGGACACGGAAGCCTTGATGGAGGCGGGGCTGATGGCAGGGGACGGGGCGGAGGTCTGCCTTTCCGGCGAGGCGTTGTTTGCCCGGCTGGCGGACTTCCCGGTCATCATGCTGGACGCCCTGCCCACCTCCCGGCACCCCCTGAAGCCCCGCGGCCTGCTGGCCATCAACGCCCGGCAGCTCAGCTCCTACGGCGGCAGTCTGGAGACCGCCGTCACGGACTTGGAGCACTACCGGAACACCGGCAGTGCTGTGCTGGTGCTGTGCGGCGGTGAGGTCCGGGCGAAGAACCTGCTGCGGCTGCTGGAGGAGCGGAGCATCCCCGCTGTACTGGATCTGAAGGGGGCCGCCATGCCGAAACCCGGCGAGCTGCGGATCACCGTGGGAGCGCTGTCTGCGGGCTGTGAGTGGCCGGCGCTGAAGCTGGCGGTGCTGACAGAAGGGCAGTTAACGGCCCCCACCCAGAAAAAGCTGAAGCTGAAAAAGGACTCCAACCGCCAGAAGCTCCAATCCTACACGGATCTGTCCCCCGGCGATCTGGTGGTCCACACCCATCATGGCATCGGCCGCTTCGCGGGCATCCAGCGGATGCCTGTGGACGGCGTGGAAAAGGATTATATCAAGATCGACTACGCTGGGGGCGACTGCCTGTATGTGCCTGTGACCCAACTGGATCTGGTGAGCAAGTATATCGGCGGGGGAGAGGATCAGGAGCGGACCCGGCTTAACAAGCTGGGCGGAATGGAGTGGGCCAAGCAGAAAACCAAGGCCCGGAAAGCCGCCAAGGATCTGGCAGCGGGGCTGACCAAGCTGTACGCCGAGCGGCAGCGCCGCCCCGGCTTTGCCTTTTCGCCGGATTCCCCATGGCAGACGGAGTTTGAAGAGGCCTTCCCCTACGCGGAGACCGGCGACCAGTTACAGGCCATCGCGGACATCAAGAAGGATATGGAGCAGTCCCGGCCCATGGATCGCCTCCTTTGCGGCGATGTGGGCTACGGCAAGACGGAGGTGGCGCTCCGGGCCATTATGAAATGCGTCCTGGACGGCAAGCAGGCGGCAATTTTGGTGCCCACCACCGTTCTGGCCCAGCAGCACTACGCCACCGCCTGCGGACGGTTCAAGGATTTCCCGGTGAAGATCGAGGTGCTGTCCCGATTCACCACCGCCAAGGAGCAGAAACGCATTTTGGAGGCTGCCCGCACCGGCGGTCTGGACCTGCTGATCGGCACCCACAAGCTCTTGCAGAAAAATATGGAGTTCAAGGATCTGGGGCTGCTGGTCATCGACGAGGAGCAGCGCTTCGGCGTGACCCACAAGGAGCGGCTCAAGGAGATGAGCCGTCAGGTGGACGTGCTGACCCTGTCTGCTACCCCCATCCCCCGGACGCTGAACATGGCCCTCTCCGGTCTGCGGGATATGTCTACCATTGAGGAGCCGCCAGCCGACCGTCAGCCGGTGCAGACTTATGTGCTGGAGCATGACTGGGGGATCCTGGAGGACGCCATGCGGAAGGAATTGGCCCGGGGCGGTCAGATCTACTACCTACACAACCGGGTGGAGACCATTGACCTCACTGCCTCCCGCATCCAGAAGCTGCTGGGGCCGGAGGTCCGGGTGGTGGTGGGCCACGGCAAGATGGGCGAGCAGGAACTGTCCGCCGTTATGCAGGCCATGGTGGATGGCGAGGCGGATGTGCTGGTGTGCACCACCATTATTGAGACGGGCATCGACATTCCCAACGTCAATACCCTCATCATGGAGGATGCCGACCGGTTGGGCCTTGCCCAGCTCCACCAGATCCGGGGACGGATCGGACGCAGCACCCGCCGGGCTTACGCCTACCTCACCTACCGGCAGGGGAAGATCTTGCAGGAGACCGCCGCAAAACGGCTGGCGGCCATCCGGGAGTACGTGGAATTCGGCTCCGGCTTTAAGATCGCCATGCGGGATCTGGAGATCCGAGGGGCGGGCAATCTGCTGGGACCGGAGCAGTCCGGCTACCTGATGAGCGTGGGCTATGACCTGTATCTGAAACTGCTGGAGGAGGCGGTTCTGGAGGAGCGGGGCGAGGAAAAGAAGATCGAGACGGAATGTGCCGCCGACCTGACCCTGAATGCCAATATCCCGGAACGGTATGTGGCTTCGCCGGAGCAGCGGATGGACCTTTACCGCCGCATTGCCGCCATCCGCACCAACGACGATGCCTCCGATTTGATGGACGAGATGATCGACCGCTACGGCGAGCCGCCTAAACCGGTGCTGGCCCTGCTGGACGTGGCGCTGCTGCGGGCGGCCGCCGCCAAGGCGGGGGTGTCCGACATCACCCAGAAGAAGGATACGCTGCGCTTCACCTTGGCGGTGTTCCGTCCGGAGGCGCTGGTGCAGGTGTGCGGATTGACAAAGTACAAATTCCGCCTGACCCTCTCTGCCGGGGAGACGCCTATGCTGACGCTGAAGCTGAAGCCCGGCGCAGATGTTCTGGAAACGGCGCTGGAGCTGGTGGAGGATCTGAAGCTGGCAACACAGGCACTGGAGAAAGCGTAAAGTTCTGCTTCACCGGGTGGTGCGGCCGTTCAAAAGAAATATCGAACAAAAAAGAGCTATCTGATCTCATCCGAGATCAGATAGCTCTTGGCTTTTAAAGCTCTGGCTTTTGAGGGGCGGCTTATTCCCATTCGTTGTTGGGCATCATATTTAACGGATTTTGCTTCATAAATTTGATACCTCATT
>OLFT01003064.1_pt1 | contig 13021 bp, 6 predicted proteins | sample 1604921 | NCBI WGS metagenome assembly OLFT01 (sample SAMEA3888897, study PRJEB22519) | human gut metagenome | biome: human gut; feature: human-associated habitat; material: faeces | place: Denmark | collected 2013 | reverse complement strand
GTGCCTTTTTCATGCCACTTGTTTGCTCTGGACGTCGCTCGCCGGCATTGCCAAAACATCGGCGTCCCCAATGGCTACCGCGTGTCTATTAATTTTTCGAGCTTGTGCTGCGCTGCTGGTCGCTGGCGTATATCCTGTTAAGTCGTCAGCATACGATTCAACAGGGAAGGCAGATTATGCATTCTCCCCATCAACGCGACGCGCATCCACAGCCGATATGCAGCCGTCGCATCTTTTTGGGTAGCGCTCTCGCTGCGAGCGCTTCTGTCGTCGCCGGCGCACTTGCCGGTTGCCAGCGTCCCTCCACGCTGGAAGTAGTTCAGCCCACGACGGGCGGCGGTCGCGACGACCTGTCCGATTCCGTGATCGGCAAGGACAAGATCCGTATCGGCATGGAGGCGGCCTACGCCCCGTACAACTGGCAGGTCTCCGAAGCCAGCGAGTACACCATCCCCATCGACAACGTGCAGGGCGCCTATGCCGATGGTTACGACGTGCAGATCGCCAAGATCGTCTGCAAGGCCCTCGGCGGCGAGCCCGTTGCCGTCAAACAGAGCTTCTCGGGCCTTATCGACTCGCTCAACAACGGCCAGATCGACCTCATCATCGCCGGTATGAGCGCCACGCCCGAGCGCGAGGAGTCTGTCGGCTTTTCCGACCCGTACTTTATCGGTTACTTTGGCCTGTTCGTAAAAGAGGGCTCGCCCTACCAGAATGCGACCAAGCTCAGCGACTTTAGCGGCGCAACGGTCCTCGGCCAAAAGGACACCATGCTCGATACCGTCATCGACGAGATTCCGGGCGTTGTCCACAAGAACCCGGTCGATTCGGTTCCCACGGTGTTTTCGAACCTGCTGCAGGGCACGTGCGACGCCGTGACCTATAACACCGAGAACGAGAAGGGCTATATGGCCCAAAACCCGGGCATCGTCCCCATTCATTTTGCCGAGGGCGAGGGCTTTAAGCAGGAGGTCGCGGCAAACGTCGGCTGCCGCAAGGGCTCGGACAAGCTCCTTAAGCTCATCGACAAGACACTCAAGGGCATTAGCCAAGAGGAGCGCGACCAAATGTGGGACGCGTGCCTCGACCGCCAGCCGGCATAGGGAGGCAGCATGAAAACCATCAATCGTCTGGCCTCCTTTATCAAGGCCGACCACCGTTATGTATACCTGGGCACGAGCGTCATCGCGGCGCTCGGCCTGGCGTTTAGCCAGCGCAACCCCACGCCGATGAGTTTCTTGGCGCCTACGGGCGTGTTCCAAGACTGCCTCTGGGCAATCCTTTGGGCCTGGCTCGTCGTGTCGGCGGCGGCGCTGGTCACCAAGCTCATGCACTGGAACGACTATCGCGAAAAGTCGCCGTTCGCATCCGAGCGCTGCCGTCGTGGCGCACGCCTGGGCAGCTACGTCGTGGTCGCCATCGCGGCAGTTTTCTTTATCGACCGCTGCGTCATGTCGTTTATCGACCTGGTGCAGGTGAGCATTGTCTCGGATTCCAACCCCAGCGACTTTTTGTCGAGCCTGGTCTACATGACCTACAAGAGCGGGGACTTCTTCATTCGCGGTATCGAGATCACCATCGCGCTTGCCACCTTCGGCACCGTCATCGCATTCTTCCTGGCGCTGCTCTTTGTGTTCCTGCGTATTCAGACGTTCGACCGCGTGGATAACGACCTGGTGCGCTTCTTCAAGAGCATCGGCCGCGGCTTTGCGACCGTCTACTCCACCATCGTGCGCGGCACGCCCATGATGGTCCAGGGCCTGCTCATCTATTACGCGGGCTTCACCGTTTTGCGCGGCATGGGCTTCGAGACCGCCCAGGCCAACCAGATCTGGAGCACCTTCACCGCCGGCCTCGTCACCATCTCGCTCAACTCCACCGCCTACATGATGGAGGTCCTGCGCGGCGGCATCGAGTCCATCGATCCCGGCCAGGCCGAGGCAGCACGCTCGCTGGGCCTGTCGCAGTGGCAAGCTATGCGCAAAGTCGTGTTCCCCCAGGGCATTAAAAACGCGATTCCGGCGCTCACCAACGAGCTCATCATCAACATCAAGGATTCGTCGGTGCTCTCGGTCATCGGCGTGTTTGACCTCATGTACGCCACCACCACCGTCGCCGGCGTGTACTACCGCCAGATGGAGGTCTACTGCGTGGCGCTCGTGGTCTACCTGATCCTGACGCTCGTGGCGAGCCGCCTGCTCGAGGCCTTTGGCAAAAAGCTCGGCGCCGAGGCTCCGGTCACGCTGCCCAGCTCCAACTAGGCTCAAGACGAGGAGAATCATCATGGCAGATACCGCCACTACCGGCGCTGCGGCCGCGCAAACCAAAGAGCCGCTCATCCGCGTTGAGGGCCTGCGCAAGAGCTTTGGCTCGCTCGAGGTGCTCAAGGGCATCGACCTGGCCGTTAGCCCCGGCGAGGTCGTCACCATCATCGGCGCCTCGGGCTCGGGTAAGTCGACGCTGCTGCGTTGCCTCAACCTGCTCGAGACTCCGGACACGGGTCACATCTGGTTCCACGGCCAGGATCTCACGGCCGAGCGCTGCAACATCAACAAGCTGCGCGAGGACATCGGCATGGTGTTCCAGGGCTTCAACCTGTTCAACAACATGGATGTGCTCGACAACTGCACGCTCGCGCCCGTCACGCTCAAAAAGATGGGCAAAGATCAGGCCGAACAGGTCGCGATGGAGCATCTGGCGAGCGTGGGACTCGAAAAATTCGCCCATGCCGCGGTTGGTCGCCTGTCCGGTGGCCAAAAGCAGCGCGTTGCCATCGCCCGCGCCCTGTGCATGAACCCGCAGATCATGCTGTTTGACGAGCCTACCTCTGCGCTCGATCCCGAGATCGTGGGCGAGGTGCTCGACGTTATGCGCAAGCTCGCCGCCGACGGCATGACCATGGTCGTCGTTACCCACGAGATGGCCTTCGCGCGTACCGTGTCCGACCGCGTGGTCTTTATGGACCAGGGCGTGGTGCTCGAGGACGCCGCGCCGGCTGAGCTCTTTGGCAATCCTAAGCACCAGCGCACCCGCGAGTTCCTCTCGCGTTATCTCAACGACAAATAATGCAAGCGAACGTGGCAAAGGGACCGCCTCTTTGCCACGTTGTTTTTGGAGGAAGGCATGGCCGAGGTTTGGCGCTTCTTTGCGCACGAGGATGATTTTGCCGATATCGACGAGGTCGGCGCGTGCGAGCGCCTGGGCCGCGTGCTGTCGTTTCCGACGATTTCGAGCATGGATGCCCAGACGGTGGACTGGCAGGCGTTTGCCGACCTGCGCGCCTATATGCAGCAGGCCTGGCCGCGCGTGTTTGCGGCGGGCGAGGTCGAGCTCATCGACCATTCGCTGCTCGTGACGCTTGCCGGCATCGACCCCGCCCTCAAGCCGGTCATGCTCATGGGCCACATGGACGTGGTTCCCGTGGTGCCGGGCACCGAGACAGACTGGACGCACAATCCCTTTAGCGGGCACGTGGACGACACCTATATTTGGGGTCGCGGCGCCATCGATATGAAAGACCAGGTCGCAGGCATCCTGGAGGCCGTTGAGTATGCGCTGGCGCACGGCTGGCAACACGAACGAACCCTGCTGCTGGCCTTTGGCCAGGATGAGGAGACCACGCAGTGCGGCGCGGGTGCCATTGGCCGCGTGCTCGAGGAGCGCGGCGTTGAGCTTGAGTACCTGATTGACGAGGGTGACTATCGTATCGTTGAGGCTGCCGAGTACGGCGCAGGCGAGGGTTGGCTTATGCATGCCGATCTTGCCGAGAAGGGCTATGCCGATATCGTGCTCAGGACGAAGAGCGAGGGCGGGCATTCTTCCAACCCTTACGGTGGCACGTCGCTCGAAGTGCTCAGCCGCGCTATTGCCGCGATTTGCGATATCGAGTGGCCGGCGCGTGTGACCGATCTGCTTGCCGCGCAGCTCGTCGAGCTGGGGCTTTATACCGCAGACGAGATTGCTGCCAGCAAGGATGCCATCGTGCGCGACTGCCTTGCCAGCAAAAAGCTGTACCCGCTTGTGACCACCACCTGTGCGCCCACGCAAATCGAGGGCGGCAGTACCGGTGCCAACGTAATGCCGCAAGATATGTGGGTCAATATCAACTTCCGCATGCTCGAGGGTACGAGCGTGGCCGATGTCGTGGCCTGCTGCCGCGAGGCCGTTGCCACCGCTGGGCTCGCCGGCCGAGTCGAGGTCGAGCTGGGCCTCGGCAGCTCCGAGCCCTCGCCGTCCCCGCGCGTGGGCGGTCCGGGGCTCGAGGCCGTCCGCGCCATCGCCGCCCGCTATTTCCGTGATCCATTGGGGACAGAGGAAAACGGATCATTCGAGCCAGTGGCAATTGTGCCCTCGACCGTGATCGGTGCGACCGATGCCGCCAACTACCAGCGCATTTGCCACGAGTGCATCCGCTTCTCCGCCTTTGTGGTCGACGATGACGAATGCGACCGCGGCGTCCACGGCACCAACGAGCGCGTCACCCGTCGCGCCTACCTCCAAGGCATCCGCTTTCTCATCGCCCTGCTCCACACGCTCTAGAATGCGACAAAGGGGCTGAGCCGATTTCATCGGTAATGAGACGAAAACTGTTATATAAAAAGCTAAAATATCTTGAGAGACATATGCTGGGGTTGGTATTCCTTGAACGACTGCGGGCATGTGCCAGACTGCTTCGGCCCCCGGGGAGCGCCCGGGCGGGTCGCCGTGTGACTGGGGAGGAAATTATGCAGGAGCTCAGAGAGACGACGTCTCGACTCGTGAATATTGCTACCGGGGGGGGTGTCTAAGCAGGGAACTTCCTGGTGAACACCGGCCGCGCGAGCGGTGGTCCGTCATGTCTTATGGCCGTCGTCGTGGGCTGCGCCCGGCCTCGCCATATGCGATTGTTCTGGCCCTCGCCGTCGCGCTGACGGCGAGCTTCTTCCTGCCGCTTCGTGCCGAGGCGGCGATCTCCGACCACACGGTTCCGACGACCTCGCCCTCGGGGACGACGATCAACCTGTTTGATTACTGGGTGAATCCCGATGACCATCTGTCGGTTTCCGGCAGCGGCGGCGTCAACGCAGGCCACAAGTTCCAGTTTAACGACGGCAAGGGTGGTGGGGCGCTCAACCAATGGACGGGCGGCACGAGCCCGCGGCCCGGCATCGTCAACAACACGCTTTCAGACGGCTACCCGAAGCTTTCCGAAGCCTTGGGCGACGAGTCCCTCCGCTACCTGTTCGATTCCTCTGCCCAGACCGGCAAGACGTCCCATTTTGGCGTGACGGGCCTCCTCAAGGTTCAGGGCGGCTACTACGTCTATGACAGCTCCGAAAACTACGCAGCCTACAACGCTGACAAGAATGCCTTCGACATCTATAACACCTGGGGCATTGACAAAGTGGGCGATTCGTCCCACCAGGGTCAGTTCTTCCCGTTCGACGCGGCAGACAAGGTGTTCAAAGAGGAAAACGGCCAGCTCGTCCAAACCGGCATCAAGGCAGACAACACCGGTGATTCGCGCTACAACGGCGGCAAACCCGTCAACCACCACTTCGGTCTCTCAATGTCCACGCGATTCGTGCAGCCCAAGGGCGGCCTGACGAACAATAATAATGACATGAATAATGACATGACCTTCGAGTTCGCCGGCGATGATGACGTCTGGGTGTTCATCGATGATGTCCTCGTGGGTGATATCGGCGGTATTCACAACCGCGCGAGTCTGAGCATCAACTTTCATACGGGCGACATTAAGGTAAACGACAAATACAACGGCACGCTGAAGAGCAAGTACCAAGAGGCGAATAAGGACATTTCGGGATTTGCCGACAACACCTTCGCCGACGACACCAACCACACCCTCAAGTTCTTCTACCTGGAGCGCGGCGCCACCGACTCCAACATGAGGCTCAAGTTCAACCTCGTGACGGTGCCCGAGTCCGACATCATCAAGTTCGACCAGGACGGCAAGTTCGTACAGGGTGCCGAGTTCGCGCTGTACAAAACAGACGGGAAATTTACAGATACGACCAATAACGAGAACGCGCTTCTCGGCTCTGGCACCACGGACGAGGCCGGCCACCTAACGCTCACGAACGACGATGACAACGGCGTCATCAACTTCGACGATCTCTACAACAAGAATCACGACAACAAGTACTACCTCCTGAAGGAGACGCACGTGCCCGAGGGATACCGCTCGAGTCTCACGGCGACGGGCGGCAGCATGCAGCTCGAGTACGTGCCCGCGAGCGCTGAGAACGGCGCGGGCGGCGTCATCATCAACCGCGGCGGTATGGATGCGGGCAGCGTCGTGTGGAAGACCGGTGCGTTCGCCGCCGCGAAGGAGACCATCACCGCGCCGTTGACCGTGTACAAGGCAAATAATGACCTGACGAAGTCCGACAAGACCGTCAATCTGGACTCCGGCATACTGTTCGCTGTGGTGCTCAAGCGCGACAAAAGCCCAGACGCAGGTATCAAAGATCCGAGCAATTGGTACGCCGTGTCGGGCGACCCATCGACGGGAGCGGGATACACCCTCGCCAAGGAGCCGGGCATGACCGGTGCTATCGAGGCGGCGAAGAAGGACCTGCACGCCTTCACGCTCAACACAAGCGGCCAGTACCAGGTAGAGATTCAAAATCTGCCCGGTGACATCTCCAAGTACTACTACCTGCTGAGCGGTGATGCCCGCAAGGATGCCGAGTACACGGTGGCCATCTACCACACAACGGCGAGCTCGATCGGCGACGCGACGCCCGAGAACACCGTCCACGTGTACAGCGACGACATCGCAGACGGCACGAACTTCAAGCGACAGTTCGCCACGCGCTTGCTCGTCACGAACATCCAGAATCGCCTGTTCGTGCAGAAGACCGATACCGAGGGCAACCCCGTAGACGGCGCGAAGTTCGGCCTGTACACGGCCGATCAGGTGACAACAGACGCGAACGGCAAGGTCGTGCTCAAGGGCGAGCAGACCCCCTACGACACCCTGACGACGGGGTCGGTCGGCAACCCGGTCCCGCTCGAAGGTGCGGGCATATTCCCGAATACAAGCGCCGGTAACATGCCGCTCGTGAATGGAACTTACTTCCTAAAGGAGGTCTCGGCTCCCAAGGGCTTCCTGCTTAACGACACGCTCACCAAGGTGATTGTGGACGATTACGGCGTCCATGCCGATGCTGGTACGGACGATGACGGCGTTTCGACGTTCGTGGGCCCGGGCGCGCTCATGAAGAGTCTGGGCCAGTTTGGCGCAGAGGGCGACATCGACAACACGCTTACGTGGATCAAAGGTACGCGGCAGACCTCGAATGGCGAGACCAATGATAACGGCAACCTGACGTGGACCGATGTCGAACCCGTGGGCGCAGACGACACAGTGCGCCTCAAGTACGGCGCTAACGGACGCATGTACCAGTATGGGCCCACCGAGGAGGGCAAACCCTACCGCCTGGAGACCGAGACGGGCTGGATACGTATGGGTATCACCCAGGACGAGCGGCCCAAGGGGACCACGTCGAAAGGTGCCCGTGCCAATCTGGGCGACATGAACCTGAATGCCCTGTTCACGGGTGCCACCTGTGTGCGCGTGGCTAACAAGCGCGAGGCGAGCCTCGAAGTGACCAAGCATGTCGTGGTGCCGAAGGGACTGACGGGCAATAAGGACGCGAAGTTCACCTTCAAGTTCACCGTGCCCGAGGGGAAGACCTACAAGGCTGCAGTGTTCGAGAAGGCGGGGACTGCGGGCGAGCGGCGGGTCGGCAACGTGTTCAACCTGACGAACGGCTATTCACAAACCATCAAGGCCGACGAGACGATTCGCGTGTACGGTCTTAGCGAGGGCGACGAGTACACGGTGCAGGAGCTGACCGGCGCAGAACAGATGCCCGCGGGCTATAAGCTGACCGGCCGCAAGCAGGGTGCCACGGATCTGAAGGACGCAGGCGATAGCGTCACCGGTAAGATCGCGAAGCAAAATACCGACGGCACGTTGGCCGAAGCCAACAAGCTGGTGTTTACCAACACTTACACGGCGGAAGCCAGCGACAAACTGACCCCACAGGTAACGAAGAAGGTCTCCGGCACCGAGAGCACGGACAAGGAGTTCTCGTTCACGCTGGCTGCCACGTCGGACATGCAGGCGAAGATCGCTGCCGGCGACCTGACGGTGTCGGATGACCTGGCGGGCGACGCGCATGCGGAGTCCCGGGCCACGAAGGGCGCGATCACAGGTAAGGACGGCCAGACGGTCGACTTCTCCGGCATGAAGTTCAACAAGGCCGGTACATACACGTTCACGCTTTCCGAGGCGCACGACGCCGATGACGACGCGGTGGTGGACGGCGTGCAGAACGCCGGCTGGACGATGGACGCCTCCGCTTACACCGCCACGGTGACGGTGGAGGACGTGGACGCCAAGCTGACCGTCACGGGCGTGACGGTGAAGAAGGATGGTGACGCTGAGGCCAAGCCCATCAAGGCTGAGGTCAAGGATGGCAAGGTGAACCTCGCCACCTTTATCAACAGCTATGCTGCGAAGGGTTCCGTGACCCTGGCGGCGAAGAAGCACTTCACGGGCGGTGAGCTCGCAGGGGGCGACTTCTCGTTCGCTCTGTACAAGGGTGACAAGACGGAAGGCACGCCCATTGAGACCGTCGCGAATGACAAGGACGGCAACATTACCTTCCAGGCAATCGGCTACGACACTCCGGGCGATCACGACTACACCATCAAGGAGGTTGCCGGCAACGACTCGACCGTCGTGTACGACGGCAAGACGGTGAACGTGCACGTTAGGGTCACTGATAACAAGAACGGCACGCTAAAGGCGGTCGCCACCTACGGCGGCGATAAGGCCGTGCCGACCTTCACCAACGCGAAGCCGACGGCCGGTGCAACCGTCGAGGCGACGAAGACCCTCACGGGCAAGGCGCTGACGGGCGGCGCGTTCGCCTTCGGCCTGTACGACCAGGCCGGCAACGAGGTCGCCAAGGGCACCAACGACCGGGGCGGCAACGTCAAGCTGGCCGTCGAGAACCTGAACCTGGGCGAGTACGACTACACGCTCAAGGAGGAGAAAGCCGGCCAGACCGTTGACGGCGTGGCCTACGACGCCAAGGAAGTCAAGGTCCACGTCAAGGTAGAGCAGAACCAGGACGATAACAACAAGACGAAGGTGACCGTCACCTATGACGGTACCGCTACGGCTCCCACCTTCAATAACACCTACGACGCAAAGGGTTCCGTAACCCTGACGGCGACCAAGACCATCAAGGTTGCGGACGGCTTCGACCACACGACGAAGCCCACGGACGGCGAGTTCACCTTCGACTTGAAGGACGCTGCCGGCAACGTGCTCGACACCGCGAAGAACGATGCAAACGGCAAGGTCTGCTTCACGCGCGAGTTCCAGCTCTCCGACTTGGACGGCGCCGCGAGCAAGGACTTCACCTACACCATCGTGGAGCAGCCGGGCGCGGAGCCGGGCATGGTCTACGACACCCATGCGCTCGCCTACACGGTGAAGGTCACAGACGGCGGGAACGGAGCACTGAATGCGAAGGCGATCGTGACGAGCACATCCGGCCCGGAGACCTTCACCAACACCTACCAGCCGGCCGCGACCGGTCTGGCCCTCGGTGCGCAGAAGAGCTACGTGAAGAAGGACGACAACACGCCGATCGTACTCAAGGGCGGCGAGTTCACCTTCGATGTGTACGAGGGCAACCTGACGGCTGAGCAGCTTGCCGAGGCCAATCCCGTCCGGACCGCGACCAACGACACGAACGGAAGCGTCGGCTTCGACGCCTTCTCCTACGCGAAGCCGGGCACGCACGAGTACACCATCGTTGAGCGGAAGGGCGATCTGGCCTACGTGACCTACGACGCCGCGGTGCACCATGCCGTGGTGACGGTTGCGGACAATGCCGGCACGCTGCAGGCGAGCGTCGCCTACGACGGTACGGACGCCACGAAGCCCACCTTCACCAACACCTACGAGGCACAGGCGACGGACTCCGGTGCGATCGCCCTCACCAAGAGCGTTAACGTGCACGACGGCAGCTATCAGCTAAAGGCGGGAGACTTCGCCTTCGAGTTGGTGGGGCCCGACGGCATGGTGCTTCAGACCCAGAAGAACGACGCCGACGGCAAGGTTGCCTTCGACAAGCTGACCTTCGACCATGCGGGCACCTTTACCTACACGGTCCGCGAGGTGCAGCCGACGGACGACGCGCCGGGCGTGCCGGGCGTGACCTACACCGGCAAGACGTACACCCTGACCTACGTGGTGAAGGACAACAACGACGGCAAGCTGGTGGTAGAGAGCTCTACGGTGAAACCGAGCGAGGGCACCGAGAACGGCGTCACCCCCAATACCATGACGTTTGCGAACAGCTACCAGCCGGGTCAGACCTCCTACCAGATCTCTGGCACCAAGGTGCTTGAGAATGCCGACCCGGCCACCACGCGGACGCCCGCCGATGGCGAGTTCACATTCGCGCTGATTGACGTGGCCACCGGGCAGGAGATCGACCGGACCACGAACGTGGGTAAAGCGTTTACCTTCAAGGCCATCTCGTACACCGCAACTGGTTCGCATGCGTACCAGGTGAAGGAGGTTGCGGGCCAAGATGGCACCATCACTTACAGCGATGCGGTGCTGGACGTAACGGTGAACGTGACCGATGACGGCAGCGGCCAGCTGACCGCGACGGCGAACAAGACGGCTGCGGATCTGACCTTCACCAACACCTACACGCCGACGGCAACGACGGCGACGATTACCGGAACGAAGGCTCTGACCGGCCGCGACCTGGCCGAGGGTGAGTTCTTCTTCGACCTGAAGGACGCCGACGGTAACGTGGTGCAGACGGTGCAGAACGGCGCCGACGGCACGTTCGGCTTCGCGCCGCTGCAGCTGGACAAGGTGGGGACGTACGTCTACACCGTGTCCGAGCGGGCAGGGGCGACGGCGAACGGCGTCACCTACGACACGACGGTCTTTACCGCGACGGTGACGGTGACGGAGAATGCGGAGACGCACGCGCTGGAGGCGCAGGTTGCCTACAGCAAGGGCGGCAAGGCTGCGGATGCGGTGGCGTTCAGCAACAGTTACGCGCCGGCCGCGACTGAGGTGAAGCTGGGGGCCTCCAAGGTGCTGAGCGGCGAGGACCTGAAGGAAGGGCAGTTCTCCTTCCAGCTGAAGGATGCCGACGGCAAGGTGCTGCAGACCGCAAAGAACGCGGCGGACGGCACGGTGGGCTTCGAGGCGATCTCGTACGACAAGCCCGGAACGTACGCCTACAGCATCTCCGAGGTGGACGACGGTCAGAAGAACGTGACGTACGACGCGGCCGAGCACCGGGTAACGGTGACGGTGACGGACGACGGTGCGGGCCATCTGGTGGCGACGGTAACCTATGACGGCGCCGTGGCGCCGGTGTTCAAGAACACGTACACGCCGCCGACCACCCCGCCGACGGAGCCGCCCACCAATCCGCCGAGCAAGTCACCGGTGCCGAAGGAGGAGAAGCCGGGTCTGCCGTATACGGGCGATACCAGCTTGTCGCCGATGGCCCTGGGTGGCATTGCGGGCGGCGCGGTGGTGCTGATCGCCGCAGGCGTTATCCTGCGGCGCCGGAACCGGTAGCTACGGCGGCCGAGAAGGGCTTTGATTGAGGGCGGGTGGTCGCAGGGCGCGGCCGCTCGCCCTTTTTGGTGAAAGGCTATGTTAACCCGCCGTTTGCACGTCCGGCTCCAGATGGAACTCGTACTCCGGCTCCATCATCTTCTTCCGGATCTTTTCGTAGCGCCCGTCGTCGAGCTGCTCGCGCATGAGCGACGTCCTGTCCCCGACGCGTGCGGCCTCGCGCAGCCATCTGAACCACATCAGGCAGCTGTGGAGCCTGCGGGTCGATACGCCCTTGAACCTCTCGAGGAAGTGGCCGAGCGAACCCTGCGCTTCAGCATCCTCTGGACCGTGTCCCGCTCGTACCCGGTGAGCCTGCCGTGGGTCCTCGGGACCGCCCTCGCGGCGTCCTTCCCGCCCTTTCCGGACATGGCGTCCTCCGATCTCCCGGGGCCGGCCGATCCGGCCCTCAGGGTATCGGATTCCCAAATTTATCCGTATATGTGCGGATGAATGCGGGAGGCGTTCGGATGAAGTTGTATTCAAGGAAAGAGACTGACCCTTTGTCGCATTCCGTGCGGGTTATATGCAGGTATGCCTGCGCACGCTATCATGTATGGGTTAGACCGCAACTATGTACCTCATACGCGAAGGGATGCGCATGTATCTGAAGATCGACATGTTCTAGCTGGGCTTACCCCCGCAGTGGCGCCGCGCGCCCCATCAACTCTGCCGATTTTCGCCTTCACGCACATAAAGGAGTCCCGCCATGCGCGACAAGCTCGAAAAGATCATCAAGGCCTACGAGGAGCTCGAGAAGAAGCTTTCTGACCCGGCCGTCGCCTCCGATATCAAGGAGTTCACGCGTCTCAACAAGGAGTACGCGCACCAGTCCGACCTCATTGCCGCCTCGCGCGAGTACATCGGCGCGCTCGATGACATCGAGGCTGCCAAGGAAATGCTGCACGATACCACCGATGCCGATGAGAAGGAGATGCTCCAGATGGACATCTCCGAAAACGAGGCCAAGCTTCCCCAGCTCGAGGAAGACATCAAGTACATGCTCATTCCGAGCGACCCCAACGACGACAAGAACACCATCGTCGAGATTCGCTCCGCCGCCGGTGGCGATGATCACGCCGGCGATCTGTACAAGATGTATCAGCGCTTTTGCGAGTCGCGTGGCTGGAAGACCACCGTGCTCGATTCCAGCCCCAGCGAGGCCGGCGGCTTTAAGTCCATCGAGTTCAAGGTCGAGGGCGACCGCGTCTACTCCGTTATGAAGTACGAGTCCGGCGTGCACCGTGTCCAGCGCGTCCCCAAGACCGAGTCCCAGGGCCGCATTCAGACCTCCACGGCTACCGTAGCCGTGCTTCCCGAGGCCGAGGAGATCGACGT
>OLFT01003047.1_pt1 | contig 13091 bp, 10 predicted proteins | sample 1604921 | NCBI WGS metagenome assembly OLFT01 (sample SAMEA3888897, study PRJEB22519) | human gut metagenome | biome: human gut; feature: human-associated habitat; material: faeces | place: Denmark | collected 2013 | reverse complement strand
TAATAAAATGCAGAGAGCAAAACGCTTTTCGAAAATGATTTTTGAGTCCCTTTACTGGGAGAAAGGAATATATTATGAAACAGAATTTAAACGAATTTCTAGCATCCGTAAACGCACACGCCTATACACCAGATAAGAGTCTTGCGGGATGCTTCATCATTACGAACACTGTTAACAGTCGCAGATTTCGCTTAAGCAAAACGTTCAGAGATGCCCTGAACAGTCCAATTGCAATCGAGCTGTATTTTACAGAGGATTCCGTTTTAGTCATTCCCACTGACGGTACTTCAAAGTGCAGCATAACATTTCGTTCTGGAGGATACGTGTATGACAGCTGCTTAACTGAAAAACTAATTGAGATGAGTGGCGTAGAAGTTCCTGAAGGAAAGTCACGCAAAATCGGAATTTTTACGACGAACCAACTGGAAGACGGCTCAATTTACGCAGAGGTAAAGTTTAATTGATGAATGGAGGATGAATTCATGAACGTGACACTATATGATGAAACAGACCTACTTGAGAGCGGGACATATGAAGCTCAACTGATAGCCGTCTTCGAATATGCCAAGGGTGAAGTTTGCCTCAAGTTTCAACTATCCAGCATGGATCACACGATCTTTCTGAAATTTGTAACACTGGAGGATCTTGGAAAACACCCGTGGAGCAACATCTTTCGGGCGATAAACACCACCGATACAGATGATCTTCTGAATCACACTTTTCGACTGGAAATCTCTACAGTGACATCCAAGAGGAGCGGCACTCGCTTCAGTAACGTAAAGCGGATTGAACTGCTAAAGTAAAAAAAGTAAAATAGACAAACGGGGTGAGGCGATACCAGCTTATCGCTTCACCTTTTGTTTGAGAAAGGACGTATAACATCATGATCGAGTTTGCCCCGATTCCCGTCGGGTTCGAGTTGGAGCGGTTCGGAAGTGCATCTATCGACCTTCATGAATGGATGCGTCTGCGGAAGTACGCATTGGAATTTGTGGTTGGAAAAGGTGTAAATGCAACCAGCTTCACCGTGCTGCACACCGAAGCAGGATTCGCAGACCTTGCCAGCCATACACAGGTAAAATGGCTGGCAGACCACTTTGAGCTTCTCTGTGTTGCGGCGGATGAAAAACACCGGCACTTTCTGGACATACAATATGAGGGCGTAATTCATCGGATCCCGTTTGAAGCACTTCTGCCGGACAAGATCTGTGCGACACTGTTCCGCATCGGCGTTGCGGTGGATCGTACTTTCGGAGCTTATGAAGCGATGAGCATGTACCTGCAGGCTGCTGTGGCAGCATTACCGGTAGAGGATGCCCGACAGGTTCTGGGATGGAAGGACAGCAATACACTGCACTGGTGCGGTGCAGCTCACAGCCCGCCTGTGCTGCGGGCACATCTGGAGATGTCACCGGAGGATTACCTTGCAGAACTGAACCGTCTGATACTCCCTATGTCGTCACTGCAGTTTGTGCTTTGTGCAGCAGCGGCATCCACACTGATGGCATATCTGAAAATTACGGAAAAGATTCCAGCGGATTGTTTTGCTGTATCGCTGGTAGGGACATCCTCGACTGGAAAGACAACTGCTTTAAAGCTTGCAGCATCGCTGTACAGCTCTCCGGAAGATGAAAATGTGTTTACCGCTTTCTATGGTACAGCCAATGCTTTGAATCGTATGTTGGGAAAACATCATGGTGTACCCATTGCTTACGATGAGAGTACAATTCGCAATTCCATTCGCATTTCCGATTTCATATATGCTTTTACCCAGGGACGGGAAAAGCTTCGTCTGGACAGCAATGCCCAGTTAAAATACAGGAACAGCTGGGCGTGTACTGCGTTGTTCAGCTCAGAAACTTACCTTGTGAATGCCGAACGAGACAACTTAGGAATTATTGCTCGAGTGATCACACTGGATGGACTGACCTACACAGTAGATGGTACCCATTCGGAACAAATCAAGGCATTTACAGGCAAAAACTACGGATATGTGGGTTCTCTGCTGGCAGAGCATCTTCTTGCATCAGACAGTGCGGAGATCTTACAGCAGTTTCAAGACGTGCGTGAAGAACTGCTGGAACTGTTTCCGGAAACATGCAGCCTTTCGGAACGGCTTGCTATGAACTACGCCATGATCGTAACAACATCTGTGATGTTGAGTACACTGGGCATTCAGACCAATACGGAGATCCTAAAGCAGATGTGCGTGCTCCTGCACGGTGAGATCACTGAAGAGGCACATCCGGGCAAAAACCTGGTATGCCGTATCTTCAATTATATCTCCTGCAGCTACAAGCAGTTAGCGGGTATCAAATGGACACTGGATCGGAAAAAGAAGCCGATAAAGGTGGAGATTTTGGAGTCCACCTTTGAACAGATTCTGGAACAGATCGGAGCCACCGATAAAAAAACCGCAGTTCGTGTTCTTCTGGATGAAGGATACTTGGTCACACCGGAGAAAAACCGCATTAAGGCAAAGATCAGCATCGACGGCGTTGTCAGCTACGGCTACCGGTTTTGCTATCCGAAGATCGATGAAGCCTTTGGTCCGGTGAATGATGCCGTTTACACTTACAAAAGGCAGAGCCTGGGACCGATGCAGATAATGGAGGAAAGAGAAGCTGCCTATGGAAGAGATTACCAGATTACAGATCAGCCGAAACCGATTGAGGGAAAGCTTTTTTTACTATGACGGCTGTGATACAGAAAAACAAAAAGCTTCCGAGGCAGAGGCTGCCAACGATCGCATGATCGATCTGGCGGCTGATGTTCTCGTTGCGATTCTGATGGAGGAGCGTGCATCATGAGATACTGGGTCATACGACCGCCGCCGGAGTGCGGTTGGAGCGGCAAGAACAAACAGAAGGGAAAGGGATTTTACAATGAATACATCCAAAAAGACGCAGCTTGCACTTGTCTATATTCGCTATAGTTCACATGCCCAGGACAACGGCAATAGTCCGGCAGCACAGATGACGTGTGCGGAGAATTACACAGAAGCACATCAGATGACCATTGAACAGATCTATCACGATTACGCCAAGACTGGCAGAAACACCAATCGGGAAGGCTACCAGCAAATGAAGAATGATATCCTGTCCGGAAAAGTACAGGCAAAGATCGTTGTGGTAAGAGCACTGGACCGGCTCCACAGAAACACCGGGAATCAGATCGAAGACCTGAAATGGATGGAAGCACATGGGATCCGGCTGATCGCTGTGAATGACAGCGTTGATACGGCATCTGAGGACTACAGCAAGTTTGCCACCATCGTAAAGGCGGCAGCGGCAGAGGAAACATCAGACAACATTTCTAAAAACACCAGAGCTGCACTGCTGGAAAGTGCCAGACAGTGCCGTCATCTGGGCGGCGTTCCACCCATCGGCTATACAGTCAATGAGGCTGGACTCTATGAGATCGATCCTCTGACAGCACCGATCGTTCGTGACATCTATACCCTTTACAGCAGCGGCATGGGATACAGCTACATCAAAAAGCATCTGAAAGAAAAGGGATACAAAACCACTGGCGGCAACGATTTTTCAGACACCGCCATCCACACCATCCTGACGAACCAGAAATACAAGGGTACTTACACCTACGACCGCACAGCTGCCAAGGACAGCGACGGACACCGAAACTCCCACAAGATCAAGCCGGATCCCATAGAGATCCCGGACGGGATGCCGGCGATCATCGAGCCGGCACGCTTCGACAAGGTCCAGGAGAAGCTGGCACAGAACCGCCGGCGGACAGCCAGAAGAACCGGCAAGAACTACTACTCCCTCAACGGCTTCACACGCTGTTCGAAGTGCGGCAAGCCGTTCTCCGGCAACGTCAACCACAGCAACGGGCACAAGTACCTGCAGTACCGAAGGAGCTGTGACTGCGGCATCCCCAGTGTGCGGGCAGACCAGCTGGCACCGTTTGTGTTTCACGCAGTGAAGAACTGTCTCTTTCAGCCAGCCAACCAGCCAAAGATCATCGAGGCAGTCAATCAGAAGCTTTCTCTCCGAAAACTGATGCAGAGCGGAGAGACCAACACCATACAAAATCGGATCAACGGACTGGAAAAGGCAAACGCCAATCTGATGGCATACCTGGAACAGGGACGTGCTACCGAAACCATCCTGCGTTCCGTTGAGAAAAACGAACAGGAACTTCAGCAGCTGAAACAGCAGCTGGATGCTTTGGACAATCCGATCTCTGCGGTGGATGATGCAACATACCGGGAGATCGTTCAAAAGTTTACAAACTACATGTGTACTGAAAAATCGCCGGAGGCAGCTGCACTGAAAGCGGCTGTGCTCCGGGACATTCAGATCGGCAAAGAAACCATCACCGTGAACTTTCAGCACGGTGTTCTCATAGATGAAGAAACAAAAGCATACTTCGACGATAATAGAAAGGAACGGGCATCATGACATATCAATTTGAAAATCCCATTGCGTGTACCGAAGCACTGGTGACCGCAATTGAGAAATTGAACGACTTTGAACAATATACGCTGACAATTCTGGGAATCGACCAGAATGGCTGTTACACCAACAAGGGAACCGTGACGATCAACGAAGAAGAGCTGCAGCCGCTTCTGCAGGAGAAAGAACTTTCCTTTCCGAAAGGCATCATCGGACAAAGAGTCAAGATCATCTCTCATGAGAAGCTGCGGCAGGAACAGGCGAAGGCAGCACTTTTCCAGCAGCTTGCAGAAGACGGCGAAGAAATCAACGTGGAATTTTGAAAGGGGCTATTTTTATGAAGCAGATTTTTGTACTTACTTATAACTATGCCAACAAGAAACTGGCACAGATGGCAATTGCTTGTGTCATCCGATGCAGAAGCACCCATGGAAAGCAGCTGCGTGTCCGGGACATCATTGAAATGAACCGTCCCGGACTATACCAGCAGTTGTCCCGTGGAGATAAGTGCAGAGTGGGCAGAGCCGTCAGCAAGCTGTACAACCAGGGAATGCTGCCGCATCTGACAAGAGGAAAGAAGAAGGGTTCAACCAATACGTACTTCTGCTAAGTAACGGAAAGAACAGGTCACAATGAGAAAGCTCCGGATCGTCCTAAGTGGCGGGAAAATCCGGAGCTTTTTGTGTATGAAAAAGTTGCTTTTTCCCCTCTGCTGTGGTATAATAAAGGTAAAGAAATTGAAAACATGACAAGGAGGGAAATGCAATGGGTGTTTACTTGAATCCGGGAAATGTCGATTTCCAAGAGGTGCTGAATTCCAAGATCTATGTGGATAAGTCAGAGTTGATTCAGTATACAAACAGCGTTTTACGGACTACACAAAAATATATCTGCGTCAGCCGTCCACGAAGATTTGGGAAGTCTATGGCGGCGAATATGCTGACGGCTTACTACAGCCGTGGCTGTGATTCCAGAGAAATGTTTCAAGGGCTGAAAATTGCAAAGCATACGGGATTTGAAGAGCATCTGAATCAATACAATGTCATCCACTTAAATATGCGGGATTACTTGACGGAATCGGAAAATATGAAACAGCTGATTCAATTTGTTGAGGAAGATTTGCTGGATGAACTGCAGCAGGAATTTGCAGATCTCAGAATGCCACGGCGAAGAACTCTGGTCAAGGTACTGGAACAGGCTTTTGCACAGTACAAAATTCCGTTTGTCTTTATCATCGACGAATGGGACTGCATTTTTCGAGTGCATAAAAGCGATGCCGCATCGCAGAAAACTTATCTGGATTTTTTACGCAACCTGTTAAAGGACAAGAGTTACATTGCCCTTGCCTATATGACAGGCATCTTACCCATCAAGAAGTACGGAGAGCACTCTGCCATCAATGCTTTTTACGAATACTCCATGACAGATGCCTCTCCCATTGAAGAGTTTACCGGCTTTACAGAACAAGAAGTCCGCCAATTGTGTGAGCAATACCAGATGCCGTTTTCGGAGACAAAGAAGTGGTACGACGGTTACTGTGTAGACGGTGTTTCGATCTACAATCCAAAGTCTGTGGTAGAAGCTATGCTGCGTGGAAAATTCAGCAACTACTGGACAAAGACAGAAACCTACGAAGCACTGAAAGTGTACATTGACCTGAATCAGGACGGGCTGCGGGACAAGATTGTACAGATGATCGCAGGCGAAAAAGTCCCCGTGAATCCGGATAAATTCCAGAATGACATGACCACATTCCACAGTGCAGATGATGTTCTTACGCTGCTGGTGCATCTGGGATACTTGACCTATGATGAACAAAATCGTATGGTATGGATCCCGAACGGGGAAGTGCGGCAGGAGTTTATCAATTCCATTGAAGACGGCGGTTGGGAGCCAGTCGTACAGGCGATCCGTTCCTCGGAGCGGTTGCTGCAAGCTACCCTTTCCGGCGATGCGGAAACGGTTGCAGAACTGATCGAACAAGCACATCAGGCAAACGCATCGATCTTGAAATACAATGATGAAAACGCCCTGTCCTGCGTGATCTCTCTGGCATACTACTCTGCCCAGAAGAATTATACCCTACACCGGGAAATGCCGGCTGGAAAAGGCTTTGCAGATATTGTGTTTGAGCCGAATCGAAACTGCGATTTGCCTGCTCTGATCGTTGAGCTAAAATGGGGACATTCCGCAGAAGAGGCAGTGGAACAGATCAAACAAAAGGACTATCTGGATTGCCTGAAAAATTACAGCGGTGAAGTTCTTTTGGTTGGCGTGAATTACGATAAGGAAAAGCGGCATACCTGCCGGATTGAACGGGCAGTGATATAAGGCAGTCACTTCAAAAATAGACACAGAACGAAACAACAGAGAAATTTCCTCCACTCCAACTTCCAAAAATTGAACAAAATCTAAAAAAATCCTCCGTTTTTCTTGACAAAGAATACTCGATCATGTTATAATAGTTTTATCAAGAATATGTAATATATCCGAAAACGAAGGAGGCATATTATGAAGAAACAATGGAAACGACTGGCGGCTCTTTCGTCGGCAGCAGTCATGGCGGCGGGAACGCTGCTGTACTTCCCGATCGATACCCTGCAAAATATCTCGTGGGGGATCACGGCGAGTGCGGAGGAAACAGGCACAGTGACATGGACACAAACAGAAAGTGACAACCTGACCTGGACACTGTATGACAACGGCACAATGACCATCAGCGGCTCAGGGGCGATGAAGGGTTATAGTTGGTACTCTGGTAGCCCTGCAACCCAAAAGAAAGACAACGTAAAAAAAGTTGTGATTCAAGAGGGCGTTACAAGCATCGGAAATTCTGCGTTTTACAATTGCAGCAATTTAAAAAGCATTGAAATTCCAGAAGGTGTCACAAGCATCGGAGCTTTTGCGTTTTACAATTGTGGCGGCTTAACCAGTATCGAAATTCCAGAAACTGTCAAAAGCATCGGAAATGGTGCGTTTTCCGATTGCACTGGCTTAGAAAGCATCGAAATTCCGAGTGGTGTCACAAGCGTCGGAGATTATGCGTTTAAGTCTTGCGGCAGTTTAACAAGCATCAATATTCCAGGTAGTGTCACAAGCATCGGAAATGGTGCGCTTGCCGGGTGTGGCAAGTTAACTAGCCTCGAAATTCCGAGTGGTGTCACAAGCATCGGAGATATTACATTTCAGGGTTGCGGCAGTTTAACAAGCATTGAAATTCCGAGTAATGTCGCAAGCATCGGAGCTAATGCGTTTTTCAATTGCACTGGCTTAAAAAGCATTACCATTCCAAAGAGTGTTGAAAGCGTAGGAGATAAAGCATTTTCCGGCTGTACTGCTCTGACTGAGGTGCTTCTTGAAGGCGGCTCTACGCTGACAAGCGAAAGTTTCGGTGAAGTTGCAAACAAAGTTGTAACCCGCTGGAACGAAGACAGCCTGATCTGGACACTCGCCGCCGACGGCACACTGACCATCAACGGCTCAGGGGCGATGAAGGGTTATAGTTGGGACTCTGGTAGCCCTGCAACCCAAAAGAAAGACAACGTAAAAAAAGTTGTGATTCAAGAGGGCGTTACAAGCATCGGAAATTATGCGTTTTACAATTGCAGCAATTTAAAAAGCATCGAAATTCCGAGTAGTGTCACAAGCATCGGAGATTGTGCGTTTTATAATTGTACCGGTTTAACCAGCATCACGATTCCGGATCGTGTCACAAGCATCGGAGATTCTGTGTTTAGGAATTGCACCGGCTTAACCAGCGCCACGATTCCAGATAGTGTCACAAGCATCGGAGATTGTGCGTTTTCTGGCACACTTTGGTTAACAAACAAACAGCATGAAGATTCACTTGTGATCGTAAATGGGATTTTGATCGACGGCACAGCTTGTTCGGGAGAAGTAACGATTCCGAACAATGTCACAAGCATCGGAGAGGGTGCGTTTCAGAATTGCATCGGCTTAACCAGCATCAGCATTCCAAAGAGTGTTACAAGCATCGGAAATTTTGCGTTTTACAATTGCACTGACTTGACCAGCATCAATATTCCAGGTAGTGTCACAAGTATCGGAGATTATGCGTTTGACAGTTGCAGCAGCCTGACAAGCATCACCATTCCAAAGAGTGTCACAAGCATCGGAAATTTTGCGTTTTATGGCTGCGGCAAGCTGACCGTATACCTCGAAGAAGGCTCTAAGCTGACAAGCGGACAACTCGGCGTAGATAAGATTTCAAGCTATCAGAGTTGGACAGAAGGCGACTTGACCTGGACACTCACCGCCGACGGCACAATGACCATCAGCGGCAAAGGGGCGATGAAAGCCTATAATTGGGACTCTGGTAGCCCTGCAACCCAGGAGAAAGACAGCGTAAAAAAAGTTGTGATTGAAGATGGCGTTACAAGCATCGGAGATTATGCGTTTTTCGATTGCAACAGTTTGACAGACATCACGATTCCAAGTAGTATCACAAGCATCGGAATTTGTTCGTTTTACAATTGCAGCAATTTAGCAAGCATCGCAATTCCGAGTAGTGTCACAAGCATCGGAGATGATGCGTTTTCTGGTACACCTTGGTTAACAAATAAACGGCAGGAAAACGACTCACTTGTGATCGTAAATGGGATTTTGATCGATGGAAGAACTTGTTCGGGAGAAGTAACGATTCCGAACAACGTCACAAGCATCGGAGAATCTGCGTTTTTCAATTGCATCGGCTTAACCAACATCAGCATTCCAAAGAGTGTTACAAGCATCGGAAATTATGCGTTTTATAAATGCATCAGCTTGACAGACATCACGATTCCAGATAGCGTTACAAGCATCGGAGATTATGCGTTTTATAAATGCAACAGCTTGACAGACATCACGATTCCAGACAGTATCACAAGCATCGGAAATTATGCGTTTTGCAATTGCACCGGCTTAACCAGTATCAAAATTCCAAAAAGTGTCACAAACATCGGAGAATTTGCATTTTCCGGCTGCGGCGATTCGCTTGAAATTACGGTTTCCTGCGATTCTACGCTGACAAAAAAAGCTTTCGGAGATGCATCTGAAAAGGTAAAATATCGTCATTCTCTCGTGAAAACCGATGCCAAGGATGCGACTTACACCGAAGTCGGAAACGTGGAATACTGGACTTGTGAGAACTGCAAAAAGCATTTCCTGTCTGACGAAACCGATGCAGAAGTTGCCAAAGAGGTGGAACTGTCGGAAATTGTGAAACCTGTTCCGGTTCAGGTTGCCACAGCGACCACGCAGATCAAGTGCGTTTACGATCAGGACATGGACGAGATCGACCTGCAGGATTACGTGAAAAATGCCGATGCCGTAGGCGGCGTTTCCGTGAAGGTTGCAACTGGTTCCACCATGCTGGACGGCATGCAGCTGGACGGCAGCAAGCTTTCCGGCAAGCCCACAAAGGTGTACACAAACGGCAAGGACGTGACCTTTACATTTACCGCGAAAAACGGCAATACTGCAAACCTGACTTTGCAGTTCCTGGTGGCAAAGGCTGACCCGACAGTGAAAGTGACCGTGGACGGTGACAGCCACACCGAGGGTGATCTGGTAGAAAAGCTGGGGCTGAGCATCAGCAAGGACAGCACCAAGGGTGCAGCGAAGATCGTCAGCAAGCTCAAGAAACTGATCGCTGGAAAGAACACCCTGGCATGGGAGTTCACCCCGGAGGACAGCGAGAACTATAACGTTGTGACCGGCACGGTTGTGGTAAATGCACAGACCACTACCACTACAAACGAAACGACTTCCACAACAAAGGAAACAACTGCCACTACCAAGGCAACAACTGCCACCAGCGGAACGACTTCTGCGACCAAGGCAACTACCGCTACTACAAACGGAACGACTTCCACGACAAAGGAAAGCACTACCGCAAGTGAAACAACTATAACTACCAGTGCTTCCAACACAGAATCTACTGCCGCAACATCGGCAACCACGATCACAACAGCAGCTACCACAAGCGTGACCAACATTGCAGACGATGATCTTTGCAGCTGGGCGATCAACGATTACCAGAAGAAAACCGGTGTCACGCCGGCAAATGCAGAAATCACTGCACGCTCGGAGAATGCATATGAGATTACGCTGACCGACTTAAACGGCAATGTGCTGGACGTTTACATCGTTGACCCAAAAACCGGTACTGGTACAGATTCTTCCAACGTAGAAGTTAACCTGCCTCAGACCGGAAACAATTCCATGACAAACTGGCTCCTGTGCGTGGGTGCAGCAATGTTCATGGCATTCGGATTCGGTGCGGTGAAAGCGTCTGGTGTCCTCAAGCGTAAAGAGGATGAGTAAGAGAAAAAGGCAGTGGGGGATGTTTCTCTCAGGACTGATTGCAATTTTGATTGGTGTCAGTATTCTTGGATTTTTCGGTGTGAGAAAGTGCTACCGGCTTTATCAAAAACAAATGCTGATGAAAAATAATCCAGTTGTGGAAATTGCAGATCTGAACATCAAAGCCCCCATTTTAGAGGGAACTGACAATGAAACGCTCGCCAAAGCGGCAGGGCATTTCAAGGACAGTGGCGATTTTGGCAAGGGCAATTACTGCATTGCCGGGCACAGCAGCACACTGTACAAAGAATATTTCAACAATCTGAAAAATGTGGAAATTGGCATGGAAATCACGCTGTATGACAAGCAAAAGCAGATGTATCATTACACTGTGACCGAAAGCAAAATCGTCGATCCGGATGCTGTCTGGGTGCTTGATGATTTCGGCGATGACAGAATCACCATCATCACCTGTACCGATGACGGAACACAGCGACAGGTTGTGGTAGGACTGCTGGATTGATCTTTTTGGTTTGCTTAACCAATGAATGACCGTAACTAAGTGAAATCCATTAGCATCGTAACCCAGTTAAAGCGATTAAGTAGAAAGCACAAGAAATCCACGCAGTTTCGGACTTTTCCCATTTTGAAAGGTTGCAAATAAGTGATTTTACCACTGTAAGCATCGCCTCCACCACTCAAACCCACGTAGTCAAAAGGGTTGCAAAATCCCCGAAAATGCGTTAAGTTTCGTGTTTTCGGGGATTTTTGCTGCCCATTTTTTTACGAGTTCGATGCGAAAAGTACCCTTTTGGGCAGAAGTTGAAGTGCGTTTTTTTCCATCCTCTCTTGTCAAAAACGACTTGGAAAATCGGAAATTCTAATCTCTGGCACGAGAGTTCCTTTGTGCAAACCACGCTAAAATCGGCGGAAAAACATTGACGTTTTGGCAATTTTGTGGTATAATCGAATCAGAAATGTGTCTTTTTGCGAAAAAGGATGCAGAGAAGAGGAAACACTGGAGGAAAAACATGATTGACACCAAAAAAGAACAAGAACGTGACGAACTGCACCGTGCCATCTGGGCGATTGCAGATGAGCTGCGTGGAGCTGTAGACGGTTGGGACTTTAAAAACTACGTGCTGGGCACCATGTTTTACAGATACATCTCAGAGAATCTTTGCAGTTACATCAACAACGGTGAGATCGAAGCCGGAAACCCGGACTTTGACTACGCAGAGATGCCAGACGATGAAGCAGAAGAAGCACGGGACGGATTGGTAGAGGAAAAAGGCTTTTTCATCCTGCCCAGTGAACTTTTCTGCAACGTACTGAAACGTGCCGCCAACGACGAAAACCTCAACGAAACTTTGGAAAGTGTGTTCCGGCACATCGAGGAGTCTGCAAAGGGTTCCACCTCTGAGGGGCAGTTTGCGGGGCTGTTTGATGATTACGATGTCAACAGCAACAAGTTAGGTTCGACTGTTCCTAAGCGTAACGAAAAGCTGGTGAAGCTTTTGAAAGGCGTTGCGGACATGAACCTCGGAGATGTCAAGCATCACGACATCGATGCGTTCGGTGATGCTTACGAGTACCTGATGACGATGTACGCTTCCAACGCCGGAAAATCTGGTGGGGAGTTCTTTACGCCGGCAGACGTTTCGGAACTTCTGACAAGACTGGGGACGGTCGGAAAAAAGGAGATCAACAAAGTCTACGATCCCGCCTGCGGAAGTGGCTCACTACTGCTGAAAGCGGAAAAAGTCCTTGGTCGTGACGCAGTTCGGAACGGATTTTTTGGGCAGGAAATCAACATCACCACCTACAACCTGTGCCGCATCAACATGTTTCTCCACGACATCGAGTTCGACAAGTTTAACATCGCCTGTGAAGACACGCTGATCAATCCGCAGCACTGGGGCGACGAGCCTTTTGAGCTGATCGTTTCCAATCCGCCGTACTCGATCAAGTGGGAGGGCGACGGAAATCCCCTGCTCATCAACGATCCACGTTTCGCACCGGCTGGTGTACTGGCACCGAAAAGCAAGGCTGATATGGCGTTCATCATGCACAGCTTGAGTTGGCTGGCATCTAACGGCATGGCAGCAATTGTTTGCTTTCCGGGCATTATGTACCGAGGCGGTGCAGAGCGAAAAATCCGAAAGTATCTGGTAGAAAACAACTTCATCGACTGCGTGATTCAGCTGCCCAGCAACCTTTTTTTTGGAACAAGCATCGCCACCTGCATCATGGTCATGAAGAAGAACAAGAGCGACAGCACAACGCTGTTCATCGATGCTACTAGTGAGTGCATTGGTGTTATACTAAAAAAGTAGACAAGGGAAAAGAAAAGTAGTATAATAAAAG
>OLFT01003036.1_pt1 | contig 13140 bp, 9 predicted proteins | sample 1604921 | NCBI WGS metagenome assembly OLFT01 (sample SAMEA3888897, study PRJEB22519) | human gut metagenome | biome: human gut; feature: human-associated habitat; material: faeces | place: Denmark | collected 2013 | reverse complement strand
CCCGACACTCCGGAAAACGCTCAATTATAGTCTGAATACACCAGCGAGCTCCCCCTGCCATAGTAGTAAGATCCACTTTATCCAATATTTTCTCTTTCAAAGCGTCAGACGCCCTTCCTATTTTAGTATCATTTGTACCCATAGAAAAAACAAATATATCCGGTACCGGAAAACTACCGTTTTCTACTTCTGATATAAACTTCTGAATATGTACTTTTGCCACATTATTGTGTCTTTTCTGTATTTCCACTTTATCATCTGTAGATTTCCACCCACCGGAAATACCGACAAAGTCCTTACTGCCATATTCTTGCGTATCAATATAACATGCCCATTTTGCCGATCCTACCGCAACATTATGATGAGTGGCAAAACCAAGTATATCAACAACCGTTTTTGACCACTGATTACCCGCAGTAATACTATTCCCGTCACAACCGAAATGCATCTTACTGAAATCCACCTTCACCTGTGTCTGCACTACCGCTTCCTGTGCCTGATGGTCTGCCGAACATCCGGTAAAAAGCAAAACGATTAAAATCCATTTCTTCATCTTAATACTCCTTTCTTTATTATTCACCTAAAACCGCTCCATTATCTCCATACACATTCTCCCATTATGGTAAGGACATTTCCAAAAACCCGCCTTATCTTCTGCACGATTCACTGTTCCGTCTGCACGTATTCCCCAAAACCATTCTCCATTGTCGTTATCAACCAGATGTCTTTTCACAAATTCCCAACATCGTACTGCCCTCAACAGTGACAAACGGTCATCAAAATGCTGGTAAAGGTTTACATATCCAACAATCGCTTCCGCTTGTACCCACCAATGCCGTTCGGCATCTATAGAACCACAACTCCTATTCATTTCATAAATCATACCCGCACCTGGAAGAAGCCCCTCGGAAGCCGCTTCCGCTATCTCTATCACAAGCGGTTCTATCCGGGTTATCAATCGTTTATCACCGATAAGCAAGGCAGCCTCATGCAGCAGCCATGACGCTTCTACATCATGCCCATACGAAACCATGTCATGTCTACTATTCCAGTCATCATCAAAAAACAACCGTAAATGCCCGGTTTCAATATCCAGTATCCGGTCGGTAAAGAGCTCTATAAGATTACGCAACTGACATTCCAGATACTCATTATTCCAAACACGAAAAAGATTTGTATAAGGCTCTAGAATATGCAAATGCGTATTCATCGTTTTCCGCTCATTTTCATCCTTCTCACTCAAACGCATATCCTCTATTTCATTCCATTCACGGGTCAACGCCTCACAATAACCGTTCTTAATCCGATCAAAGCTATGTTCTTCAATGTCATAAAACAGACGTATAGCATATTCAAGCGCTTCTGCGTCTCCCGTAGCCCGGTGATATTCACTCAATCCATAGATAGCGAAACCTAATGCATAAATTTGTTTTTTAGTATCCAAAGGAGAACCGTCTTCACAAACTGACCAAAATACCCCTCCATATTCGTGATCATAGAAATGAGTTATCAATTCCTGTTTGGCACGGGTTGCCATTTTCAGATATTCATCCTTATGCAACAAACGGTAAGCCGATGAGAAAGTCCACAAAATTCTTGCATTCAGAACAACGCCCTTAGAAGCTCCGGGAACACGTTCTCCTGTGCCGGAAATTCGTCCATAAAAACCGCCATACTCCGAATCTACCATATGATTCATCCAAAACGGAAGAATATTGCCCGTTAGCATACACTGCATTTCTTCCTTTAATTTTCTAACTGTCGTTTCCATATCATCTGCCAATTTATAAACCTAGTTGACGACAAAGCCATTTATTCCACTCATCGGATTGCTCCTGATATAGATAATGTCCCGTCTCTAAATAAGGATGCAACTCCTTTTTAGCTGTAATAATATTGTAAGCTGCATACATAGAGGTAGGCGGACATACTTCGTCATTATATCCCCAACTGAACCAACCCGGTGCAGTAATAAGCCGTGCAAAATTTGCCACATCATAATACGCTGCTGTGGTAATCCGCTCTTTTGACGGTTGAGGAAAATAATAGAAGTAATGAGGCCATCCTCCGGCAGTCTTCTTTAAATGTGCCTGATGGTCACACATCGCAGGATGGATAGCCGCATAAAAGGTAATCCGTTTGTCCAATGCCGCCGTTACAACAGAAAGTGCTCCCCCCTGACTGGAACCTGTCACTCCCATATTTTTTCCGTCATATTCCGGTAAAGAAGCTATAAAATCGACCGCACGAAGAGCACCTGCGAAAACACGCTTATAATAACTCTTATCCCGGCTATTATCATTTTGATAAGGATACCCGTTAAGCGCTCCTTTCGACAATACGTCATATATCATCTGCGACATTGTCACAGGAATCCCGTGAATGCCTATTTCCAACGTAATCACTCCCTTGGAAGCCATATGGACATCTCCCGAATAAGGACGCACCCCGGCACCGGGCACGCGAAGTAACGCCGGATACTTACCCGGCTTTTGGGGCATACAAAGAATGCCGAACGTTCTCGAACCGTTACAAATATTCTGGAAACTGACATGAAAGACATCTACCTTATCCGTACAACGCTCAGGAATAAGCTCCATAGTAGGAAGCAAAGGAATCTGTCGGGCTTCCTTCAAAACAGTATCCCAAAATTGACGGAAATCTGCAGGCAGTGATGTATGCGGCCTCAACTCTTCAGGTGCGTAAGCCACAGTAGCCAATCCTTCATATACATGCCCGTCAACAGATGCACGCACTTTACAGCGCAAAAAACCGGGAACATCCATACACCCCGTTACACTTGTCTTTCCGTCTTTCAATAAAACCCCTTTCTTCTTTTCCACCGGATACCATTCCGGCCCCAACTCATAGTCTATTACCACTCCGGGCAAAAGGTTTTGTGCCTTATATACCTGAATTGTAAACGAACATTCTTCCTTCAACTGATATTTCCAGTCTGTATGGTCGGGAGATACGACTACAGTAATTTCCGTTCCACGGAGTTGTGCGGAAAGAAAAGTTACACAACAACAGAATACCAGGCTAATAATCCATCTATGTATTTTCATAATCTTATTACTTTCTTTTATCATTCAATTGGTTAGTGATTTTTCTCATTTCTTTCTCGGAAAGCGGATAAAGGCTGATAAAGATGACACTCAGCACCGTACCCATAGCCGGTAGCCAACTTAGGAACATCCTTATTCCATGAATAGCTTCCTCGCCCTGCACCGCGTTGGCCTCAAAACCGTAAAAAGCCAACAACCAGCCCGTAACGGCGCTTCCGATAGCCCAGCCAAATTTCTGACTCATGGAAGAAGAAGAGAAGATAAGCCCCGTAGCACGGTTACCCGTTTTAAGTTCCGAATAATCAGCACAGTCTGCATACATCGACCATAAAAGCGGGAAGATACTACCCGCACAAATACTTATCAACACCTGAAAAATAAACATCAACATCAACTGCTCTTTATCAAACCAGTAGAAAATTACTGAAAGTACCGTCGCTATCGACATCGCCCACATATATGTCTTTTTTTTGCCGATACGATTGCTCAATGGAGCTGCCAACACCACTCCGACAATATTGGCGGCTTGCCCGACAGCCAAATAAAGCCCGCTCAATACAAAGGAAATTCCAAATAAAGAAATGGAAGCATATTCTTCTTCTACAACATAATACTTAAAATAATAAACCGTTGCCCCGTCACGAATAGAATTAAAGACCAATGCAGCTACACCGGCTCCCAACAGAATCCACCAGGGACGGTTATGAAGCAAATCCTGCAAGTCACTTTTTAAGGAATTCTGCTGCTTTTTAATAGGTTTTACCCGTTCAGTAGTCCATGCAAAGCAACCATAAAACAGCAACGCACACAACACCGCAATTACAATGACGCTCATCATCCAACCATGCTGCTCGTCGTGTCCCATACTGAACCGATTCACCATCGGCATGAACAAAAGTAATGCTATAAAACTTCCGATGTAAGCGAAAGTCATACGATACGTAGAAAGCATGTTCCGGTCTTTCGATTCCGGACTCATCACTCCCAACAACGAAGCATAAGGCACATTGATAGCTGAATACACCATCATCATTAACGAATATGTAAAATACGCATATATTACTTTCCCCCCATCACTGAAATCAGGAGTTGTAAAAGTCAGCACACCGATCACAGCGAACGGAATAGCCAGATACAACAGATAAGGACGAAACTTTCCCCACCGCGATTGCGTCCGGTCGGCAATAATCCCGATTATAGGGTCGAACGCCGAGTCCCAAACACGAGTGATGAGAAACATCGTGCCCACCACTGCTGCAGGCATGCCAAACACATCCGTATAAAATATCATCAAATAGGAGCCAAACAATTTCCAGAACATGGACGAAGCCATATCACCGAAACCATAGCCTATCTTTTCCCTAATCCCTATCATAAAGTATGCATCAGTTTCAGATTCTTATCAATCTGTTTCTTCAGCGTCTCCACTGAAGTAGAAGTAAAAAGACCGTCCGCAGGCGTATTCATACAATAATCGACCAACCGATCTATTGTAGAAGTCGCCACATGCATACGGGTGTCAGAAGAAGCATAGTAAATAAAAACCGTACCATCTTCATCAGCTATCCAGCCATTGGTAAACAATACATTAGAGACATCTCCGATACGCTCTTCTCCTTCCGGCGCCATAAAGAAGCCCGCAGGAGAAGCAATCACTTTCGCCGGATCTTCCAAGGAAGTCATATACATATACAGCACATAACGCAAACCGGCTGCACACCCACGTACACCGTGCGCCAAGTGCAACCATCCCTTCGATGTCTTAATAGGATGAGGGCCTTCACCATTTTTCACCTCTTTAATTGTATGGTAATAACGCCGGTCGATTATCGTCTCTTCCTTTACTTCCGCACAAGTAATATCATCTACCAAGGCCCAACCGATACCACCGCCACTTCCGGCATCTATAAAACCGTCTTGCGGACGGGTATACAACGCATACTTTCCATCCACAAATTCAGGATGAAGAACCACATTCCGTTGCTGGCTTCTTGTTTTCAAATCCGGCAAACGCTCCCAAGTCTTCAAATCCTTGGTGCGGGCAATAGCTGCCGTAGCGGTAGCCGAGGAAAGATCTCCCGCAGGTGCCGTATCATCATGACGTTCAGCACAGAAAATACCATAAATCCATCCGTCTTCATGAGCCGTCAAGCGCATATCATAAATATTTGTCGCAGGAATAATGTCCTCAGGCATAGTCACGGGATAATCCCAAAAACGGAAATTATCTATGCCGTCAGGACTTTCAGCCACTGCGAAGAAAGATTTACGATCCGCTCCTTCAACACGCACCACCAGCAAATATTTACCATTCCATTTGATAGCTCCCGAATTTAACGTAGCATTCATGCCGATACGTTCCATCAAGAAAGGATTTGTCTTTTCGTCCAAGTCATAGCGCCAAAACACAGGAGTATGGGCAGCAGTCAGAACAGGATATTGATAACGTGTGAAAATTCCATTTCCACCTTCAACAGGTATATTCTTACGAGTTACCAGTTTCTCGTAATCATCAAATAAGTCGCGAATTTTTTCTTTAAATGCTTTCATCTATTTAGTATTTTAATTTCATTTCAAATCAGACACAAAAATGGTTTTAGGATGCTTATAAAACTCCACAAAATCAAGTGCAGATATTTGTCCCGGATACGGGGCATAATAATGCGCTTCCTTTTCGCGGGCATTTCGCCAGACCAATACATAGCTGACAGGATATTTGTCCACTATAGGAAACAAGGTTTCCGTCCACCAGGTGGAATCCGGGATAGCTTCATATCCAGTCTCCGTCACTGCAACCGGTTTTTTATGCAACCTTCCGACCTCCGTAAGAATCGTCAATGACTTCTCCATTGTATCCACATATTTTTCACGCTCAAACTGATAAGTGTCAAACCCGAACAAGTCTACCATGCCATCACCCGGATAGCGTTCCAGATATTCATTCACATTATCGGGCTCACTACCCGGAGAATAAGCATATAGCAAATGATTCACTCCCTTTTCCTGTAGATAATCATAAGTCATTTTCCACAACGACTTATATTCTTCGGCAGAACAAAGATTTTGTCCCCACCAAAACCAGCTCCCCGTATGTTCATGCCAGGGACGGAAAATCACCGGTATTTTAACTCCTTCCTTCGTGACAAGCGAATTCATAAAATCTGCTACCAGCCATCCAAGAAACTTCCCATGATTCTCTCCTCCGGGAAGGACGGAAGCAACTGCCGTTGAATCACTCACATCCCAAGACGCTTCTCCCGTCACAGGGTTATCCACATGCCAGCTAAGAGAGCAAACACCACCCCTGTTATAGTGTGCTATAATCTCTGCTCGTATCCGTTCGAAAAGAACATCATCCAAGTTCTTCTCTCCTCCCCTTTCAATACGCCCCAGGTCAAAAGCCATCACTGCCGGATAATCGCCACACACACTTTTGACATCACTACGGTTCTCGTCTCCATCCCACCGGATACCATATACCGGATCATCCTGATGACCAAACATGAATCCTTTCTTCGGCAAGCGGATTAACTTATCCAACAATGCCTCCGTCTCCGCAGTTTTCGAAGCAGACTGTTGCTCTCTTATCACACATCCGCCCATTCCTAAAGCAAGCAGGAAAACGCCTGCCATAACTAGTTTATTTTTCATCTTCAAGCTATTAAGTATTATTTAAAAGAGGGTAATTGATCGCGGGTGATTACATAATCCTGTGACATTGCATCCACCCACCAATCCTTATCTGCATACCTATGGGATGTCGCAGTAAAAGCTTCCGAATCCAATTCTTTCGTACGGCTGTAATCATACCACGGCATAAAGTATGTCCATTTTGCCCCTGCCTCCCACTGGGCGGATATCCGGGCAAGATGATACACTTTCCCGCTTTGTTCGCCATTTCCACATTCGCTCAATGCCACCAGCTTACCCGGACAAGAAGCAGTTATCGTACCGTACTGCCTGAAACAGTATTCCCCAGTAGTGTACTCATCCTTTGCAGGATACATATCACGCCCCACCATATCGACGTATTCATCCCCCGGATAAAACTCGCTATCCTTAGTTTGTGTAGTCCATACCCAAATCAGATTGTTGATTCCTTCTTTCTTAAAATAATTGAAAATATAAATCCATAGTTTCTTGTACGCTTCCGCCCCGTCATTTCCCCACCAAAACCAGGCTTTTCCATTCTTATAATTATAGATATTACCGGCAGCCTCATGCAAAGGACGCCATATTACAGGAATTCTCTTATCGCGAAGCAACTTCAAATAGCCCGCCAGCTTCTTCAAATCGGCCTTGACGACTTCGTTTTCCCAAGTGCCCTCCTTTGTAGCGTTAGCAGCACTGAAAACAGTCGTCGTCCTTTTTCCCGTACCCGGATCTACAGAACCGTCCCCCGGAGTATAGTGCCGTTCGGCACTTCCTTGGACACATGGCACTCTCCAATGCCAGCCCGCACCCACAAGCCCGTTCTTGTTCCACCAGTCTTCCACTATTTTCGTTTTCGAATAATCAATCCACGAACAAGGGGAATACTCCAAAGAGAGATAGTCAAAAAAAGCAATAGCCGGATACTTGCCTGTATGCTGATATACCCATTCCGCCTCATTGACATTCCAACTCGGGCATGCCATTGTTCCGGACAGTGTTTTCTTATTCCTGTTCTCCCTTAAGAAATCATATACTTTCACCGCTTGCTCCGAAGCACCGGAAGTACAAAGGACAGGTGTAATAACAGGTTCCTCTCCTTTGCCCGAATGCCCGGCAAATTCTTCTCCCGACGAACATGCCATAAGTACGAACGCAGTCCCTGTCAGGAACACTCGGGATTTCACTATACCAATGGTCGGTCTACTTTTTTTCATTGTAATATTTTTAAGTTTAATGTAGGTAATAAAGAATTATCTTTCCGAAAGCAAAAGTAGAGATGTGCACATGAAATATGGCTCCCAAATGGTTTTCACACTATCCTATTTGTCACATGATACATTTGGAACAGTATTCAGATACATTCGGGGAAAAAAGAATCCCTGACAAAATAAACATTGCCAGGGATTTCGTCAAGCAGTTCCGTTCTAACTAACGGATGCCGTCTTATTTTGAATTATTTTTCAGGCTCTCCTAATATCCTCTTTATATGCTGCTTCAAGATATAGAATGCCGGATCGCCCATAGGGCCATGGCCATGACCCCCGATTTCATAAAGGAATGTTTCTTTGTGCCCGACCAATTTCATCATCCGCCACATATACGCATTCTCTTCATAACGTCCGAAAAGTTCCAATTCCCGGTCGCCTGTAATGAGAACCAAAGGCGGAGCATCCTTGCGAACATGAAACAAAGGAGCAAATTCATCAACAGTAGGCTGAAGATTATCTATGCCATTCATCTTCCGATAAGAAAAATGACTAATCACCTGCCCGCTGAAAGGTATCAATCCGGCAATAGAATCAGCATCTATATCATATTTTTTCAACCATCTTTTATCCAGACCGACCATAGCCGTCAGATAGCCGCCTGCAGAATGGCCGGATATAAATATCTTATTCTTATCACCCCCATATTTTTCCACTTCCCGGAAAGCCCACGCAACAGAAGCAGCGGCATCATCCAGACATTCGGAAATAGCCACCTTCGGAAGTAGGCGATAATTTACGGCAATAACCACCATTCCATTTTTCTTCAGCCTGCCCGGTATTGATTTATTGCCTTGGGTAAGCCCCCCGCCATGAAACCAAACTACCACAGGACATCCGGTCTTATTTTCCGGATAATAAACATCCAGCTTGCAACGCTCCGTTGCATAAGGGTCTTTTGAAGAACTATATGACAAATCCTTTACAGTACGATACGTAATATCCTGGGCATAAAGGACGCCACACATCAAAAGACTCAATAAAAAACAAATTCTTTTTATCATTCTACTTCTATTTATCAGTTAAGTGCAAACTCACTATCGAATTACTGTCCTATCTTCTTTTCAATACGGATATTGGCAAAACTATGGTCTACATTCCATTCTACATTAGGTTGCATTGCCAAAGTTAAAGCTATTTTTCCGGAAACCAATCCGGCAGTAGCTACATTTTCAAGTTCCAGAGTTACAGTATACCATTCTCCAAATGTATTCATATTCTCATCTAATGAATATTTCCACTGGTAATTACCGCCATTCAGCTTAATCAGATAACCGCCTGTCTTCGACGTAATGTCATAGAACGGATAATCCGAAGCCGAATTAACTTCAAATTTGAACAGGTAGTCAGAAGGATTAGCGGCAACTTCCTCATCTAATATAATACTGCCGGAAGGCAATCCTGTATAACTCCAAGCCTTATAAGTGCCTTTTACCCGGAAAAAAGAACCGGCCAAAGCTACAGGGTCTCCTGTATTGGAACCATCGGTTATAAAATCCTTACCGCCCCAAATACCATAATCCGAAGGATTAGCCAAGTCCCAAACAAGATTGTCCGTTTGCCGATAAGGTAATTGATAAGAGCAATGTCCTTCTGTACCATTCCATTCCACTACAATCATCGAGTTATCCGGAATATCCCCCGGAAGTTTGGCAGTAATCACCTGGTCTGTCACGCTTTCTATCTCCAGTTCCGTATCGCCAAACTTGATGACAGATGACGAATTCTTGCCAAATCCATATAATTCAAAATATTTGCCCTTTATCTGTAAGGACGTGCCGGGCAAAGCAAATTCATTATACAGACCGTTTATTTCCATCACAGGGACATCCAGTTTGAATTCACAAGTCGTATTCCCCCGCTCTGTTTCATAATATAATTTGTTCGTGATTTCTTCAGGCATATCCCCCGGTAAAGGGAAACACGCCTTTTTTGACGTCGCATACACTTCCGACAAATCCACTTCCATATTATTGAAAGTAATTTTCGTCACATTGCTCAAATTCTCCCCGACCAACACAATCATTTCACCAAATCCCCCTTTGGTCAGCGGAACCTGTAAATCCGTATCATCCGGAGAATAGATGCCCTGCACATCGGGTGCTCCAAATGAGTTCATGCCATCATCATAACCATCATTATAAGTTACAACATCCTGACAAGAGAACAGAGTTGCCAACAACACTGTCCCTATCAATATTCTATTCAAAGTCTTCATATTATTCATAAATTATTGGGTTGAACATACGGCTTAGTTCCAGCCCGGATTATTTTTATCAATAGCCATATTGGTAGAAACTTCCAACGATGGCAACGGATACAGCAGGTGACGGAATTCACGACGTTTGTTAATACTTCCCTCGTCATAAGGAGTACGCGTACCATCTTCATTGATTCCACCCAAAGAATTCATTACGTCCAAATATATTCCCCAACGGAGCAAATCCCAACGACGGTCACCTTCATAAGCCAGTTCCTTTGCACGTTCCTCAAAAATGACCGAACGTAACTCCACTTTCGTTTCAATAGCACCGTCTCCGGTTACAGAAGCCTCTTTGGCATTCGAACGGATACGAATATCATTCAAAGCATCAATCGCATCCTGTGAAATCCCGTCATTCAATTCGCATTGTGCCTCTGCGTAAATCAATACAATATCAGCATAACGCAAGAATGGCCAATAAGCATCCGTACGGCCAATCGTGGGGTCTGTCACATCGGCATATTTAGTTGTAAAGGCGAGGCAATTAGATGATATGCTGTTCGTATAGGTGAGTCCGTCATTGAATGGCGCTACAGGTTCCTGCACTTTCACGTCGTCCATATTCTTACCGGTAGCCATCAACTTATATTCCGGGGTTCCCGGATAATAATATCCCCTGCCATTCTTCACCTGACTGTCATACTGGAAGCGATGCTTGACTCCTTTCGTTATACGGTAATCCTCGTTATCAAACAAGCAATACCAATGAAAACGATTGCCTACCCAAGGGCCTTTCTGCAATACCCCTCCGGCATCCTGCATGCCGCAGTACCATTGATGTACTCCGTTACCATACTCTTCGTCAGCACTCCTTGTCCGTACGGAAAACATATGTTCACTTTCATCAAAACCGCTTTTCTTCCACAATTCATCAAAAGACAACAGTCTGTAAGTCCCATAACTCACATCAGGATTCCTCCCCATTATAATACCTGCATAATACGCCGCTTTCTCATAACAGTCTTTCCAGTTAAGCGATTCATAACCTGCCACCTGTGTCTTCTCGAATGTATTCGAAACCGGATTAGTCAATATTTTCGTTCCTGCATTATAACTATAGGAAGGACCGGACTTCACAATCATCTTTTCTCCTGCCGGAAGCGCACCCGCCCCCATAGTGGCATACACTTTTGCCAGCAGGCCAATCGCAGTGCCCGCAGCGACATGTCCCTTTTGATATTCGGCATCCGTATTTTTATACATCATACCGGCTGCCTGCTCTAACAAACGTATAATCTCCGCATACACATCAGGAATAGGACGACGAGGCTGGTTATAGCTGGCTCCTTCACTGATAGCGACATCAAACAACGGAATTTCACCATATGCACGGGTCAGCAAGAAATAAGAGAATGCTTTCTGAAAATAAAGTTCTCCCAACGCATTCCGTTTTACTTTCTCATCCGCACCGGTTATTTCATTTACATAATGTATGGCTACGTTTGCCCGATGAATCAAATTATAACAACCCGTCCAAATAGAAGTCGCATACTCGTCCGCCTGAAAGTTTCCCGCTCCCAAATTACTGAAAGCCCAGTCCGGCCCGGTTATATAATCGGAATCAAGTTCCAGGCAACGTGGAAAACTACTATAACGGAACATATTGTTTCCCCATTTACTATATACTCCGGTCAGCCATAAATCTACAGCCGCATTATCATTGCCCAACTGGTCGGGACCGACAAAAGCATAAGGTTCCTCCTTCAAAAAGTCACTGCAAGAAGCCAGTCCCAGACTGCCCGTTGCCCAAAGACTTAAAACAACATACAATTTATATAATTTCATAATTCTATATCTTAATGGTCAGTTTAAAAATCGACTTTTAGTCCTAATGAGAATGTACGGCTGCTCGGATAAGAATATATATCCACACCACGCCGGGAAGTATCAGAACCGAAGGCGTTTACTTCAGGGTCAAACCAACTATATCCGGTAATGGTAAACAAGTTGGTAGCATTTCCATAAATATTGATAGAACTGATACCTTTAAACTTAGGTCTCCATGTATAACCGATACTAAGATTCTTCAACTTCAAATAAGAGCCGTCTTCCACGTAGCGATTTGAAATTAACATAGTCCGTTCATAACTATTCACCGCTTTAGGCCATTTGGCAGAAGCCCTATTTGCTTCTGTCCAACGAGTATTATAAGCATCTACAGGAATATTAGCCGTATTGCCCATCTTTACTTCCATCAGGTTACCATTAAAAATATCATTTCCCTGGCTTCCTTGCAGGAAAAAACTCAAAGTGAAATTCTTCCACCGGAAATTATTGGTTATACCATATACATAGTCAGGGTTCGTATCACCAATCACTACCCTGTCTGCATTCGTTATGGCAGGGTCATCGTCAAAATTCCGGTACTTTATTTCTCCTATCATACTCTTTCCTTTCGCACGGACACTTGGATCCGGGGAAGCCATGACTTCAGCCAGATTATTATAGAAACCATCTTCTACGTACCCGAAAATTGTTCCGATAGGATAGCCGTTACGCTGCAAGAATACATCATCCGCTTTATACCATAGTCTTGCGGAAAACTGGTCAGAATCAAGTCCGCCAACTTTATTTTTATTGAAAGATATATTGGCGTCGATGTCCCACTTCAAAGGAGTATTCCGCAATACATAGAATTTCCCGGAAATCTCCAGCCCTTCATTCGTCACATATCCCCTGTTCACCATCATACTTGAGAAACCGGTGCTGGAAGGTATTTTCACCTCCTGCAGCAAGTCGCGTGTTTTCTTATAATAATAATCCACAGTCAGGTTGACGCGATTATTAAAGAAGCCTATATCCAATCCGGCATTATACTGGGCAGTTGTCTCCCAATGCAAATCTTCCGCTACGGGACCACGCCATTCCACTTCTGCGAAACCGCTGCTGA
>OLFT01003033.1_pt1 | contig 13147 bp, 9 predicted proteins | sample 1604921 | NCBI WGS metagenome assembly OLFT01 (sample SAMEA3888897, study PRJEB22519) | human gut metagenome | biome: human gut; feature: human-associated habitat; material: faeces | place: Denmark | collected 2013 | reverse complement strand
TGACCGGAATATCCATGCTGCGGAACAGGTCAACGGTGTTCTGCCAAAGCTTGTCGAACCACATCTTGGAATCCTCGGGCTTGCAGACAACGATCATTTCCTGCTTCTCAAACTGGTGGATTCTGTACACGCCGCGCTCTTCGATACCGTGCGCACCCTTCTCCTTACGGAAGCAGGGAGAATAGCTGGTGAGAGTTCTAGGAAGCGTGTCCTCTTCAAGAATAGTGTCGATGAACTTACCGATCATGGAGTGCTCGGAAGTACCGATAAGGTACAGATCCTCGCCCTCGATCTTGTACATCATGGCGTCCATCTCAGCAAAGCTCATAACGCCGGTAACAACGTTGGATCTTATCATGTACGGAGGTATGCAGTAAGTGAATCCGCGGTCAATCATGAAGTCTCTTGCATAAGCCAGAACCGCAGAGTGAAGTCTTGCGATATCGCCCATCAGATAATAGAAGCCGTTGCCTGCAACACGTCTTGCGCTGTCGAGGTCGATACCATTCAGGCGCTCCATTATCTCGCTGTGATACGGGATCTCAAAATCCGGAACTACCGGCTCGCCGTAGCGGGTTATTTCAACGTTCTCGCTGTCGTCCTTGCCTATCGGAACAGAAGGATCAATGATGTTCGGAATGGTCATCATGATCTTCTTTACCTTCTCGGAAAGCTCCTCTTCCTGCTTCTCAAGCGCTGCAAGCTCATCGGAGAACTCCTTTACCTGAGCCTTTGCCTTCTCAGCCTCGTCCTTCTGACCCTTAGCCATGAAGCCGCCGATTTCCTTGGAAATTCGGTTTCTGTCGGCTCTGAGGGAGTCGCCGCGCTGCTGAGCCTTGCGGAGCTGTGCGTCCAGCTCGATAACCTCATCAACCAGCGGAAGCTTGCTGTCCTGGAACTTCTTCTTGATGTTCTCCTTAACAGCGTCGGGGTTCTCTCTTAAAAACTTAATGTCTATCATTGTGATTGCCTTTCTTTTTTTATCAGGCTTTGCCTGTAATTGATTTTACTTGACTGCCATCAACCTGAGTATTCCTTCAAGCTGGTCTTTGTCCTCAAATGCTATCTGAAGCGTATTGGTCTTTTTGCCCTCGCAGATTTTAACCTTAGTGCCCAGAGCCTCTGTCAGGCTCATTTCAACTTCGGTATAATATGCCATGCGCGGCTTTATCATCGTCTGTTCTTCTTCGGATTTTGCCTCGCGCTTTGCGATAGCCTCGATGCCTCTTACGCTGAGTTCTCCGTCAGCAACTCTGACTGCAATCTCGGTCATCAGCGCAGGATCCTTTATCATCTTGAGCGCCTTGCAGTGCCCGGCTGAGAGCTTTCCATCGGCAAGCAGGTCTCGCACGCCGACCGGAAGAGTCAGCAGACCAAGACTGTTGGCAATGGAGGAACGAGCCTTTCCCAGCGCCTTTGAAAGCTGATCCTGGGTCATGTTATATTTTTCGATAAGTTCCTTGTAACCCTGAGCTTCCTCAATGGGATTAAGGTTTTCACGCTGGAGGTTCTCAATAAGAGCCACCTGCATGACCTGCTCGTCCGATAAATCGTCCCGGACCACAACCGGAACTTCCGCAAGCCCTGCTATTTTAGCTGCTCTCCAGCGTCTTTCACCGGCAACAATCTGATAGTTGCCGGTAGACAGTGGGCGCACAAGCAGCGGCTGAAGCACTCCATTGACCCTGATAGATTCCGCCAGCTGCTCCATAGCTTCCTTATCGAAAACCTTTCTGGGCTGTCCCTTGTTCGGCTCAATTTCGGAAAGTCTTAGAGTTCTCAGTCCCTCGGATTCCTCCATATTGTTGTCATCGAACAGGCTGTTGAAATCACCGCCTATACGTTTATTGCTCATTCTTCTTCTCCATTTCGCGGCACTTCTCCAGTACTTCCTTTGCAAGGCGCTTATACGCGTCTGCACCCTTGGAGTTCTTGTCGTAGAAAATGATTGGTTCGCCGTGGCTCTGCGCCTCGGTTATTCTTACATTACGCGGTATCTCGGTCTTGAAAATAACGTCAGACGGGAATGTTCTCTTGATATCCCTCATAATCTCATTGCTTGCAAGCAGTCTCTTATCAAGCATAGTGAACACGATTCCCATAAGCTGAAGTTCCTTATTAGCTGAACGCTTTACCTTTTTCACCGTCTGCATAAGCTGAGCCAGACCTTCCAGTGCGAACGGCTCGCACACCATCGGAACAATTATTCTGTCGCATGCAATCATTGCGTTAATTGCAAGGATTCCAAGCGACGGCAGGCAGTCAACTATCACGATATCGTAGTTGTCCTTTACCTGTAGAATTATCTTGCGCAGCTGATGGTTTCGCTGTTCCACATCGGCAAGCTGGAGTTCCGCTTCGCAAAGCTGATTTGTTGCAGGTATAATGTCGACGTTCTTGTATCTTGTCTTGATTATAGCTTCCTGTGGTCTCGCATTGCCCATGATTATATCATATGTAGATATATCCAGTGTTTTTTTCTTTATTCCGAATCCCGTTGTTGAATTTCCCTGCGGATCAAAATCTATCAGCAGTATCTTTTTTCCGAGCGTTCCCAAACCTGCGGCAATATTTATTGATGTTGTAGTTTTTCCTACGCCGCCCTTCTGATTTACAACGCCTATAACAACGCTCATTAGGTTTCCCCCTTCATTTATTACTTCCTTTCTATTATAGCATACTCCACGCGAAAAATAAAGCCCTTTTTGTAAAAAATGTTCCACGTGGAACACTTTTTCGACATTTTCTCGAAATGTTCCACGTGGAACATTGTAAAACGCTGTCGAATTTTGTTCCACGTGGAACATTCTGTCGAATTTTGAATCAAATCTCCGCTGCAGAATGAATCTTTATCGTGTATTCGTAATACTCGCCGACTCTGTTTGTGACAGTTTCGCAGTCGATATTAGCCTCTTTCATTGTCTTGACTATTTTGTTAATGCTGTTTATGTAGAGTCTTGGAACCGGAAACAGTATCTTTCTTGGTGTCTGAGGTTTTTTCTTCTGAACCTCTGAAGTTTTATCAGACAGCATAGTTTCAACCAGCTTCTCGGACTGCTCAATATTTAACCTGTCCATTATGATTTGTCCGAGCGCCCTCACACGCATTTTAGGATCATCGAGCCTTATCAGTGCGCGCGCCTGACGTTCCGAAATATTACCCTTTATAAGCAGATTACGCTCTGCGTCGGTGAATTTAAGAAGCCGCAGCTTATTTGCGATAGTCGACTGAGCCTTCCCGAGCCGCGAGGCCGCCTCTTCCTGAGTAAGTCCGTAATAGCTTATAAGTTTCTCAATTGCGACCGCCTCTTCAAAATAGCTGAGATCTCTACGCTGGATATTTTCAATGAGCGCCAGAACAGCGGATTTCTCATCATCAACATCAATAATAATGCATGGAACGCTCTCAAGTCCGCACAGTTTAGCCGCCCGGAGCCTGCGCTCACCGCTGACAATCTCGTAATTTACGCCGCACTTGCGCACATTGATGGGCTGGAGGATTCCATTCTCCCTGATTGAATCGGCAAGAGAACTTAACTCCTCGTCAGAAAACGTAACCCTTGGCTGAGACCTATTCGGAATGATCAGCGAAGTTTCAATCAGAACAACACGCTGAACCTGCTTTTCCTTATTCTTAAATAATCCAGTCATAATATTACCTCCCGAATTTTGTTACCTTGATTATAACACAAGCAGGAAATAATATCCACAATAAAAAATCGCATTTCCGCTTATATTTCGCGGAAATGCGATACAAAATCACATTTTACAATGGCTTTTTCGCAATATTGCCCGAGTTCCTGGGGTATTTTGTCGGCGTCTGCGATATTTTCTTTATTACAGCAAGGCGCCTTGCGTCACCGTTTGGTATTGCGTAGTCTGTTACCGTCTCTATCTCTCCGCCAAGCTTCGCTATCGCCCCGGAAGCCGCCGAAATATCCTCATTTATGGATTTCAAAGCGATGAACTTACCGCCGACCTTCACAAATGGTATACAGTATTCCGAAAGCACTGGCATTGCAGCGACAGCACGGGCAGTAGCGAAATCGAAGCACTCGCGCTTTTTTCTTCCGAGTTCCTCGCTGCGCGCGTGGATAATTTCAGACTTAACGCCGATTAGTTCGCACGCTTTCTCAAGATAAACGCAGCGCTTATTCAGACTGTCGCACAGAGTTCCCTTCAGATCCGGTCGGCATATCAGAAGTGGAATTGCCGGGAATCCAGCACCGGTTCCCACGTCGATAAAAGAGCTTCCCTGCGGGACGTCCACCATTGTAAACGGGAGCACGCTGTCAACAAAATGCTTCACTACTACCTCTGAAAATTCGGTGATGGAGGTAAGATTAACATTTTCGTTATACTCGACCATGAAGTCGCACAGCCTGACGAACTTATCAGCCTGATTTTCGTCGATAGTAATATCAGCCTTCCGGAATTCTGAAATAACGAATTCAATACGTTCTGCTTTATTCATTGTTGTCACCTCTGCTTCCATGTTCTTTTGATGCCAGCCAGACCAGCAGCACCGATACATCAGCCGGATTTACGCCGGATATACGCCCTGCCTGACCAACGTTAAGCGGTTTGAACTTGTTCAGCTTCTCCTGAGCTTCAAGCCGCAATCCCTTTATAGTTTTATAGTCAATATTCTCGGGAAGTGATTTGCTCTCAAGCTTTCTCATTTTATCTATCTGTTCCTGCTGTACCCTGATATAGCCCGAATATTTTATCTCAACTTCCAGCTTATTCACAAGCGAATATTTCAGCTTAGGTCTGCCGGGGTCGAATTCAGCAAGATCCTCATAACCAAGCTGTGGTCGTTTCAGCAGTTCTATCATTCGAACCCCCGTGGTTATCGGAGAAGTTCCCTTTCTTACAAGCATTTCATTGACTTCTTCAGTAGGGTGAACAACGACCGACTTAATACGCAGCAGCTCCTCCTCGCATATTCTCTTTTCGTCAAGGAACTTCGAATATCTCTCCTCAGAGACAAGCCCGACCTTGTGACCGATAGGCACCATGCGGTCAGCGGCGTTGTCCTGCCTTAGAATCAGGCGGTACTCGCTGCGGGAGGTCATCATGCGGTAAGGTTCGGAGCAGCCCTTTGTAACCAAGTCGTCGACAAGGGTACCAATGTAGCTGGTAGCGCGGTCAAGTATCATCGGCTCTCTGCCCTGGATTTTCAGAGCCGCGTTTATTCCTGCAACGATTCCCTGAGCCGCCGCCTCCTCGTACCCGCTTGTGCAGTTAAACTGACCCGCGCCGTACAGACCGGATATCCGCTTGAATTCCAAAGTAGGAAGAAGCTCCAGAGGGTCGCAGCAGTCATATTCTATCGCGTATGCCGGGCGCATGATTTCCACATGTTCAAGACCCTTTATCGTCCGCAGGAATTTAACCTGGACGTCCTCGGGCAGCGAGGAGGACATGCCCTGCAAGTAGTATTCATCAGTATCAAGCCCCATCGGCTCAACGAATAGCTGATGGCGTTCCTTATCCTTGAACCTTACGATTTTATCCTCAATACTTGGGCAGTAACGCGGACCGATGCCCTCGATTCGCCCGGAATACAGCGGAGAACGATGCAGATTCTCAAGTATCACCTTGTGAGTTTCCGCATTCGTGTAGGTCACGTAGCAGTCAACGATGTTGTGGAGTTCCTGCTCATTATCGAAAGCAAATGGCATTATCTGTTCATCACCGCTCTGCTTCTCCATGACTGAAAAATCAATTGAGCGCTTATGAACGCGCGCTGGAGTTCCGGTCTTGAACCGCCTCATTGAAACGCCGAGATCCTTCAGGCACCCGGTAAGCCCGCTTGATGGCAGAAGATTATCAGGACCCGAACTGTAGTTGAGTTCGCCTATGTGTATCTTACCATTAAGATATGTTCCAGTTGTGATGATTGCAGCCTTTACCGGGTGAATCGCTCCGAGCTTAGTATGGACAGCGGTCACTCTCCCATTCTCAACATCTATCGCAGTTACCTCAGCCTGCTTAATATAAAGATTCGGTGTGTTTTCAAGCGTGTGTTTCATATAAGTGTGATACTTAACACGGTCGCTCTGCACCCTGAGACTGTGGACTGCCGGTCCTTTTCCTCGGTTCAGTATCCTGGACTGTATAAAGGTCGCGTCCGCCGCCTTTCCCATTTCGCCGCCTAGGGAGTCAATCTCGCATACGATCTGCCCTTTAGCGGAGCCTCCGATACAGGGATTACAAGGCATATTAGCAATGCAGTCCAGTGACAGCGTGAATATTGCGGTTTTCAATCCCAGACGTGCCGCGGCAAGAGCCGCCTCGCACCCCGCGTGACCTGCACCGATAACGGCTACATCGTATTCTTCAAGCGTATATCCGGATTCCAATAAACATCTTCCTTTCGCTTACTTACAATTCGACATAATGTTCCACGTGGAACAATCGAAAAATTCCTATATTCACAAAATTCGCCCGAACCAAAATCCGGGCGAACTATTCAGTTGTAGTTAATTACTCCTCAGTGCCTTCGTCAGACCTAACATCTGAATACTCAGCGTTGTCTTCTACATTATCGTCATCGGGAGCAGTATCCGACTCGATCACCTCGGAAGCGTCCTCGTTGAGTGAAGCCTGTATTTCCTCATCGGAAACATTCTCAATCTCCTCAGTGCTTTCGGAATCGTCGTGCTGTGTTCTCGTAAATGAAGCTACTCTGCTTTCCTCGCCAAGTCTCATTACACGAACACCTGTAGCCGATCTTCCCATTACACGCATATCGTTTGCACGGAATCTGATGATTATGCCGTCAGTGCTGATAAGGATAACGTCATCGTCAGGACCAAGCGTGCGGATCCCGCAGACATATCCCTTTTCATCGCCGACCTTGTAGTTTTTCAGACCCAGACCGCCGCGTCTCTGTAAGCGATAGCTGTCAACCGCACAGCGGCGTCCCATACCCTTGTCAGTAACAGTAAGAATGGTCGCGGTAGGATCAAATACCTTCGTAGCGCCGACAACATAGTCCTCGTCGCGAAGTTTGATAGCCTTTACGCCACGTGCCTGTCTGCTCATCGGGCGGCAGTCATTCTCATCAAAGCAGATTGCGGCGCCGTTTCTGGTGGCGGTCAGTATCTTGCAGTCGCCCTCGGTAAGGAACGCGGACGCGATCTCATCGCCCTCTGCCAGAGTTACAGCGCGCAGACCCTTCTTGCGTACATTTCTGTACTCGGACAGGTTGGTGCGCTTTACGATGCCGTTCTTGGTAACGCAGATGAAGTACTTGTTGTCTGCGAAATCATGCGTTGTCATCATCGCGGCAACTCTCTCGCCCTCGTTGAGCTGAAGAAGATTCACAATGTTCATACCACGTGACTGCTTGCTTCCCTCGGGAATCTCGTAGCATTTCAGGCGATACATGTTGCCCTGATTCGTGATGAACAGTATATTTTCATGACTGGACGAAATGAACATGTTCTCAACGAAGTCCTCGTCCCGCTGCTTCATGCCGGAAACGCCCTTGCCGCCGCGCTTCTGAATATTGTAAAGTTCCACGGGCTGGCGCTTGATGTAACCTATATTTGTGTAGGTAACAACGCAGTCCTCCTCGGTGATAAGGTCCTCAATATCGACCTCGCCGCTGACCGGTTCGATCTTTGTGCGTCGTGCGTCGTTGTACTTCTTCTTGATAACGGAGAGTTCGTCGCCGATAACGTGCAGCAGCTTATTGTGATCTGCAAGTATCCCTCGCATTTCCTTAATGAGTGCGCGCTTTTCCTGGAGCTCATCGATCACCTTGGACTTCTCCATGCCGGTGAGAGCGCCGAGTCTCATCTGAACGATAGCGTCCGCCTGAGCCTCAGACAGCGAGTAGGTGCCCTTATCAAAGAATCCGGTAGAGGATACGTCGATATCCTTAAAGCGCTCAATAAGGCGCTCCTTGCCTTCCTGAATATTCTTGCTGGAACGGAGTATCGCGATGACCTCGTCAATGAAGTCGATGGCAATAATGAAGCCCTCGAGGATATGTTCCCTTTCCAGAGCCTTTTCAAGATCATACTTAGTACGTCGTGTGATAACGTCAACCTGGAAATCAAGGTAATACTCAAGGCACTCTTTCAGAGTAAGTATCTTAGGCTGACCGTTAACCAAAGCCAGCATGATAACGCCGACGGTATCCTGAAGCTGAGTATAGGAGTACAGCTTATTGAGCACTACGTTTGCGTTAGCGTCGCGCTTGAGTTCAATAACGACACGCATACCGTTGCGGTCGGATTCATCGCGGACAACGCTTATGCCCTCAATACGCTTGTCGCGTACAAGGTCGCCTATGCTCATCAGCAGACGAGCCTTGTTTACCATGTATGGTATCTCGTCTATGATAATGCGCGTCTGGTTGTTCTCCTCAACGATGTTAGCACGGCCGCGCAGGATTATCTTGCCGCGTCCGGTATAGTAAGCGGAGCGTATTCCGCTGTAGCCCATGATGATACCGCCGGTCGGGAAATCAGGACCCTGTATCTGGGTCATGAGCTCCTCAATGGATACATCGGGATTGTCGATCATCAGCATGAGCGCGTCAATGACCTCACCGAGGTTGTGCGGCGGGATATTCGTCGCCATACCAACCGCGATACCGTTACTGCCGTTTACGAGCAGGTTCGGGAAACGCGACGGAAGCACTACAGGCTCCTGGAGCTTATCATCGTAGTTCGTTGTAAAATCAACGACCTTCTTGCCGATATCCTGGACCATCTCGTTTGAAATCTTCGCGAGTCTCGCCTCAGTATAACGGTAAGCCGCAGCGGGGTCGCCGTCGACGGAACCAAAGTTTCCGTGACCGTCGATAAGAGGATATCTCAGGGAGAAATCCTGCGCAAGGCGCACCAGTGCGTCATAAACGGAAGCGTCGCCGTGGGGGTGATACTTACCAAGAACCTCGCCGACGGTGTAAGCGCACTTTCTGAAGGGTTTATCCGCGGTGTTTCCGGCGTCGTTCATCGTATAAATGATACGGCGGTGAACCGGCTTCAGACCATCTCTGACGTCAGGCAGCGCTCTGGCGGTGATAACCGACATTGAGTACTGTATGAACGATGTTTTCATCGTCTGCTCAAGGTCTACATTTATTAGCTTTTCCGAGCTGAAATCAATATCCATTTTACCTCCAAATTAATTTTCCGACTGACCCGAAAGCTTTTCAGTCAGAAAATCCCTGACCTTGTCCTCCTGCTCCACGGAAAGGCACCTTTTCGGGAAGCAGTATATCTGCTGTCTGTTGAACACCAGCAGAAGGGACTCGTCATTTTCTATGAACTCGAGCAGGTCGTCACCTATCACAAATGTCGTTTTAAGCGGTGAAATAGCCTCGTCGTCCGCCTGCTCGTCAATTTTAACGCGTACCTCGTTTGCCTTGGGCTTGATAACGGTATCTATTTCGATTTTGTCGTTATAGAACGCCGCAGAATATTCCTCGGGATTCATGTCACGAAGTGCGTCGATAGTTCTTCTCCTTGCTCTTGACCTGTCAGTGATGCTGTATATCAGACCGACTGCACAGAAAAGCAGCGCGGCATATGCAAAAACCGAAGTCGGGTTTATAACGATAGAAACGATCACCGCCGCAGTTATAAGCGAGTAAGCAGCGATAGAAAAGATCCCGCGCTTGCTCTTGAACCGCGCCTGAAACGACTTCATTGCGCCGTCAATTTCCTCAAGCGTATTGTCGTAGCTGAACTGAACGACAGGCTCAGCGGAGGAAGATACGTTTCCAACCGCATTTTCAGCGCCGGAATTTTCCTCAGCCAGACCGCCAAGATCCGGAATTAGTCCGTTAGAAATACAGATCACTCCCTTTGAAATTATACAGATGGTATAATTTTAATAATAGCCACATCAGAAATCAAGATTCTGCACCAGAGTTGCATTCTGCTCGATAAATTCACGTCTTGGCTCTACCTTGTCGCCCATGAGAATCGTCATTATCTCGTCAGCCTTTGCCGCGTCCTCAACGGTAACGCGCACCATGGTACGCGTCTCGGGGTTCATAGTGGTCTCCCAGAGCTGCTCAGGGTCCATCTCACCAAGACCTTTGTAGCGCTGTACATCGACCTTAGCGCCGCTTTCGCCGGAAAGTTCCTTGATGTAGATGTCGCGCTCCTCATCAGAGAACGCGTATTTAACGTTCTTTCCGCGCGCCACCTTGAAAAGCGGAGGCTGAGCAATATAAACATGCCCCTGCTCGATAAGCGGCCTCATGAAGCGGAAGAAGAACGTCAGCATTAGCGTTGAAATATGAGCGCCGTCGACATCGGCATCTGCCATGATGATAACTCGTCCGTATCTGAGCTTTGTTATGTCGAAATCCTCCGCAATACCGGTGCCAAGAGCCTTAACAACCGGTGAGAGCTTATCGTTGTTGTAGACCTTATCAGCACGCGCCTTTTCAACGTTGAGCATCTTGCCCCAAAGAGCCAGGATAGCCTGAAACCGCCTGTCGCGTCCGCTCTTTGCAGAACCGCCCGCAGAATCTCCCTCTACGATGTAGATCTCACAGTTTTCCGGGTTCTTGTCAGAACAGTCTGCCAGTTTTCCAGGAAGTGCCATACCGTCTAAAGCGGATTTACGGCGTGTCAGGTCTCTTGCCTTTCTTGCAGCAGCTCTTGCCCTCTGTGCCAGAATGGATTTTTCACACATAACTTTGGCAACTGCCGGGTTCTGCTCCAGGAAATAGGTCAGCTGCTCGCTTACAATACTGTCTACAGCCGCTCTGGCCTCGCTGTTGCCCAGTTTCTGCTTGGTCTGGCCTTCAAACTGAGGCTCGCTGATCTTAACGCTGATAATGGCTGTAAGACCTTCACGGATATCTTCACCGGAAAGGCTTTCTTCGTTATCCTTTAACAACTTGTTCTTTCTTGCATAGTCATTAAAGGTCTTTGTAAGGGCATTCTTAAAGCCGGTAAGGTGGGTACCACCTTCCGGAGTATTGATATTATTTACAAATGTATAAATGTTCTCTGTATAGGAGTCATTGTGCTGCATGGAAACTTCTACATAAACTCCCTCTTTTGTACCTTCGCAGTAAAGAACATTTTCGTATAATGGAGCTTTTCCCTTGTTTAAATAAGTTACAAACTCTCTAATACCGCCTTCGTAGTGGAAGGTTTCTTCTTTTTTGTCTTCCCTGTCATCTCTTAAAATGATCTTTAAGTTCTTGGTAAGGAAAGCAGTCTCTCTTAAACGGATCCGTAAAGTATCATAATCGTATACGGTCTCCTCAAAGATCTCCTTATCCGGAAGGAAAGTAACAGTCGTACCATGTTTATCCGGACTGCAGTTTCCTACTACTTTTAAGGGGTAACATACTTTTCCTCTTTCATAACGCTGCTTATAAATATTTCCATCACGGTATACTAAAACTTCCAGCCACTCAGACAGGGCATTTACAACAGATGCACCTACGCCGTGAAGACCGCCGGATACCTTGTATCCGCCATTTCCAAATTTACCACCGGCATGAAGGATGGTAAATACAACTTCAACTGCAGGAAGTCCCGCTTTTTTCTGAATATCCACCGGAATTCCACGACCATCATCAATAACAGTAATAGAGTTGTCCGGATTAATGGTCACATCAATGGAATCGCAGTATCCTGCCAGTGCCTCATCCACTGCATTATCTACGATCTCATAAACCAGATGATGGAGTCCGCGGGCAGATGTGCTGCCAATATACATACCTGGGCGCTTTCTTACCGCCTCAAGTCCTTCCAGAATCTGAATCTGATCTGCTCCGTACTGCTCTCCCATGTTCTATATCTTCCTTTCTTTTTCAGACAGCAGACCTATGGTCTTTAACCGTTTTTCTGCAGCCTGTATATCTGTATGATTTAATTTTGGCTTGTAACTTTTCCCTCTTCCACCTTGAATATCTTATCAATGTGAAATCTATGGTTCACAAAATCTTCCAGACCTGTACAGGTGATCATGGTCTGGATATCCTGTATTGCATCTAAAAGCTGGTTCTGGCGGCTGCTGTCAAGTTCTGACAGCACATCATCCAAAAGAAGCACCGGATCATCCCGGCTGATCTTTTTCACCAGCTCCAGTTCTGAAAGCTTTAAAGACAAAGCGGCTGTCCTCTGCTGCCCCTGGGAACCAAACCTGCGGATATCAATGCCATTGACTACAAAACTGATATCGTCCCTGTGGGGACCTGCCAGTGTGGTCTTCTGCTTCATATCCTGCTGCCTGCTTTTTCTCACAGCTGCTTCCAGTTCCTCTTCCTCTGTATCCGGGTCATAGATCACTTCTATATTTTCTTTGCCCCCGGAAAGCTTTGTATGCAATTCTTTGATAATGTCCCCCAGCTGATGGATAAAATCTCTCCTGGCTTTTATCACTTCTTTTCCAAAACGCACCAGCTGTTCATCCCATACATCCAGTGTTGCCTCATATTCCGGATGAAAACCAAGCTCTTTTAAAAGTTTGTTTCTCTGAAGAAGGACTTTGTTGTACTGGACCAAGGAATGGACATACACTTTATCTAACTGGCATAATTCCATGTCAATAAAGCGTCTTCGCTCCGAAGGACCATTTTTAATGATATTTAAGTCTTCCGGTGAGAAAAACACCACATTTACAAGACCAAACAGCTGACTGGCCTTTCTGATCGGAATGCCGTCTACTGCGATCCCCTTGGTCTTATTTTTCTTTAAATGCATATCAATGCGGCAAGGAACCGCACCTTTTTTGATCTGAAGCTTAATGTGGGACTCATCTTCTCCAAACCGGATCATATCCCTGTCTTTCGCCCCTCTGTGGGACTTGGTAGTGCAGCACACATAAACTGCCTCCAGGATATTGGTCTTTCCCTGTGCATTGTCGCCATAGAGAATATTGGTTCCCTGACTCAATTCCATATGCAGTTCTTCATAATTGCGGTAATTCTTAAGTTCTATGGATTCGATGGTCATAGAAATTCTCTTTCAAGGATTTATTTAATAATTTTGATGGTCTGGCCTTCATAGGTGACAACATCACCATCTACTAACTTCTTTCCTCTCTGGAAAGCCTGCTCACCATTTACATATACAAGGCCGTCTTCAATGGCATATTTTGCATCTACACCGGACTCAACGAAGCCGGCAGCTTTTAATGCCTGGCCCAG
>OLFT01003019.1_pt1 | contig 13196 bp, 5 predicted proteins | sample 1604921 | NCBI WGS metagenome assembly OLFT01 (sample SAMEA3888897, study PRJEB22519) | human gut metagenome | biome: human gut; feature: human-associated habitat; material: faeces | place: Denmark | collected 2013 | reverse complement strand
CCCGGCACTGGAACCAGGGCGGCGTGGGGGCCTGCGTCCACGCCATGATCGGCAAAACCGCGGACGGAAGCGTAGCCGTCTACCAGACCCTGCCCTGGACCATGCGTAGCTGGCACTGCGGGCGGTCTGGAAACGACACCCACATCTCCTTTGAGATCTGTGAGGACGGCCTGACCGACAGGGCCTATTTTCATGCCACGTATCAGGCCGCCGTAGACCTGACGGCTTACTTGTGTCGGCGGTTCAGGCTGGACCCCCAGGCCGACGGGGTGGTGCTGTGCCACAGCGAGGGCTATGCCCGGGGCATTGCGTCCAACCACGCCGACGTGATGCACTGGTGGGGCAGGTTTGGCGTGGACATGGACGATTTTCGCCGAGAGGTTGCGGCGGCGTTGGATGGAGGTGAACGGGATTTGACGGAACAGGAAGTGCGCTCCATCGTCCGGGAGGAGCTGGCCACCGCCCAGAGTGAGCGGGATAAGCTGCCGCCCAGCGACTGGGCGAAGGACGGCCTGGAACAGGCCAAGGCCGCCGGGATCACCGACGGCACCCGGCCCCGGGGCTTTGCCACAAGGGAAGAGGTGGCGCTGATGGTGCAGAAGCGGTTTTTGGAGGTGCGGTAAATGGCGACCATGAACACGGTGGTGGAACAGGTGGACCGGCTGAGGCCCAACGTGTACACCGATGAGGACAAATACCGCTGGCTGGGCGACCTGGAGGGGTTAATTGCCCGGGAGGTGCGTGGGGAGGACTCCCCCGCTCCCCAGGTGCCCAGGGACGCAGACGGGACGCTGTCCGTGGGCTATCCCTTTGAGGACCTGTATCCCCTGTATGTGGCGGCCATGATGGACTTTGCCAACCGGGAATATGACCACTATAACAACAGTCTGGCGGTGTTTCAGGAGCGGTATGAGCAGTATAAAGCGTGGTACATCCGCAATCACGGGACCTGCCGGGCGAAGAACTTTCGGAACGTGATGGGGTGAAGAGGATGCTGCCATATGTAAAGCAGCCGGCGGCCCGGACGCAGCAGCAGATCGTGGCCTTTCGGGGGCTGAACTGGAGCGACCAGGCCCAGGAGGGGGAGCTGCGGGATGGGACGAACCTATCCGCCCGGCGCTTCCCCTGTCTGGCGGTGCGGCGGGGGCGGGCCAAACAGACCGCCTATGACGGCTGCACGGCGCTGACGGCCCGGGGCAAGCTGGTGGCCGTGAAGGGGACGCAGCTGCTGTATGACGGGAAGGCCGTGGGCACGGTGACGGAGGGCGAGAAGCAGTTCGCCGTGGTGAACACGAAGATGGTGATCTGGCCGGACAAGGTCTATCTGGACCTGAACAGCAACACGGTGAAGTCACTGGGGGCCAAGATCAGCGGCACGGGCGGGACCTTTACCGCCGAGAAGCTGACCGTGAGCGGCTGGGGCGACCTGACGGAGCAGTTTAAGGCCGGGGACGCGGTGACCATATCCGGCTGCACGGCCCAGGAGAAGAACAACAAGGACATCATCATCAAGGCCGTGACGGCCACGGAGATCACCGTGGCCAAGAACACCCTGGCGGAGGGGACGGAGACGGGCGAGCTGACGCTGGAGCGGCGGGTGCCCGACCTGGACTATATCTGTGAGAGCGAGAACCGGCTTTGGGGGTGCAGCAGCGACAAGCAGACCATCTATGCCAGCAGTTTGGGAGACCCCACCAACTTTTACGTTTATGAGGGGCTGAGCACGGACAGCTATGCCCTGGCGGTGGGCACGGAGGGGGAGTTCACGGGCTGCTGCAAGCAGACCTCCTCGGTGCTGTTCTGGAAGGAGACCAAGCTGCACAAGCTGCTGGGCGGGTATCCGGCGGAATATAGCCTGTACACCTATGACATGGAGGGACTTCGGAAGGGCTGCCACAAGAGCCTGGTGGTCATCAACGAGGTGCTGTATTACATGGGGCTGCACGGGGTGTATGCCTATTCCGGCGGGGTGCCCACCCTGATCTCGGCCAGCTTTGGGGAGAAGGAATTCTCTGACGGCGTGGCCGGGACGGACGGGAGCCGCTATTTCCTCTCCGTGAAAGAGGGCGGGGCGGCCCATCTGCTGGTGTATGAGACGGACAAGAACCTTTGGCTGCGGGAGGACAGGACAAGGGCGGTGGACTTTGCCCGGCTGGGGCGGGACCTCTATTTCCTGGACGGGGCGGGCGACGTGTGGCAGACGGACAGCGGCCAGGAGGACGATGGCCTGGCCTGGTCGGCCCAGCTGGCCCCCTTCTATGCCTCCATTCAGGGGCGGAAGTATTTCGCGCAGATCGTGATGCGGCTGGAGCTGCCCCGGGCGGCGTGGATGAAGGTCGAAGTGCGCTATGACGGCGGGCCGTGGCGGGAGACGGGCAAGATCGTAGGCCGGGCGGCGGACAGTATCCCGGTAAGGCTGCCGGTGAACCGCTGCGACAGGCTGGACATCCGCCTGAGCGGCAAAGGCCCCTGCGTGGTGCGGGCCATGCTGCTGGAATATGGGATGGGGAGCGAGCGGTGACCCCGTTTTGCAGGGGCGGCCCTCTCAGTCAGCCGCAGCTGACAGCTCCCTTTGACAAGGGAGCCGAGGGACGGGGGATGCGGATTGCCACGTCGCTGCGCTCCTCGCAATGACAGTAAAATCGGTCTCTGCGCCGAATAAACAACGGACAGGTCTGTGATACCTGTCATTGCGAGGAAGGGCGCAGCCCTGACGTGGCAATCCGTCCTTACGGGGGACCACCCTCATCCGTCACGGCTGCGCCGTGCCACCTTCCCCCTGGGAGGGGGAAGGCTTGGGCGCTTTCGTCGGAAGAAAGAATAGCCCTTCGGCGTTCCCCTCATCCGGCCCTTCGGGCCACCTTCCCCCAGGGGAAGGCTTTTTACAAAAGGAGTGGATCACATGGCGGTATTCCCGGAGAGCATGAACAAGCTGGATGCCCAGAATGTCCCCAAAAGTTTGGACATTGTGGAGAACTACATCCGATATATGACCGAGCGGGTGGAGTTTTCCACCAGCAAAATGACCAAGAGCGTGAATTCCGCCGGGGTGAGCAGCGTGGCCCTGCTGCAGCTGGTGCAGGACGTGAGCAGTGCGGTGAGCGTGCTGCAGAGCACGGTGAGCGGCATGACGGGGAGCATAACCGACCTGAGCGGGCGCATGACGACCCTGGAGAGCCGGGTGAAAGCCCTGGAGGACAAGCAGACAGGAGGGAACACTTAAATGGCACTGAAAAAGAACAGCAGAAGAACGGGCATTTCCTCGGCGGTGAAGTCGATGACCAGCGCCATCCAGTCCACGGTGAAGAAGGGGCTGGCAAACTCGGGCAGCTCCGGCGGGAGCAGCTCCAGCCGCCCGTCCCAGGACATCGGGGGGCGGAGCAGCTGGACCACCGGCAGCACCATCGGGGGCAGCCGCCCCACCACCACGGGCCGGGGCACGTCCGGCAGCTCGGGCGGGGGCGGCATCTACAGCGGCTTTGCAAACAGCCTGGGGAGCCTGCTGTCCGGGGCCACGGCGGGGCTGCTGAACGGGCTGGCAAGCGGGGTGAGCGGCGGCTCCTCTGCCCCGGCCCAGAGCGGCAGCGCAGGGAGCTATGGCGGGGCCTCCTCCGGGTGGCGGCCCTATGACACCAGCGGCAACGACTATGCGGGCATGTCCGGCATGAGCGACCTGCACCGGGCGGCCCTGGAGGCGGCGGGCCGGGACTATAACAATGCCGCCACCCAGGAGCAGCGGGACGCAGCCCACGCCCAGGCGGAGGCCATCCGGGCCCTGTATGGCTATTCCGGGGGCAAGGACGGCAGCCAGTATATCCCCAGCCAGACCCCCCAATTTGACCAGTGGGCCTATGCCCAGCCCCCCCAGTATGAGGACCCCTACGCCGGGCAGATGGACGAGCTGCTGGGACAGATCTTGAACCGGGACAAGTTCCGCTATAACGCCCAGGACGACCCCCTGTATCAGCAGTATCTGGAGCAGTATCTGCGGGAGGGCGAGCGCTCGATGCAGGACACCCTGGGGGCGGTGAGCGCCCGCACCGGCGGGTTGGCCAGCAGCTGGGCCCAGACGGCGGCCCAGAGCGCCAACGACTATTACGCCAGCCAGGCGGCGGACAAGATCCCCGAGCTTTATCAGTTGGCCTATGACATGTATCTGAAGGACCTGGACGGCAAGGTGCAGGACCTGGGGCTGCTGCAAAGCATGAGCAACACCCAGTATGACCGGTATCGGGACACCATGAGCGACTGGCAGAATGACCGGGCCTTTGCCTATAACAAGTATCGGGACCAGGTGGGAGACAGCCAGTGGAGCCAGAACTTTAACTATCAGGCCGGGCGGGACAAGGTGAACGACCAGCGCTATGACACGGAGTGGAACTATCAGGTGGACCGGGACAAGCTGGACGATGCCCGCTATGACAGCGAGACGGCCTATGACCGGGCCATGGCCATGCTGAGCGCCGGGGTGATGCCCAGCAGCGACCTTTTGAGCAAGGCCGGCCTGACCGGCATTCAGGCCGCCGCCATCATCGCCAGCGCCAACAGCGCCAAGGCCAGCAAGAGTTCGGGGAGTTCCGGGGGCAAAAAGAGCACGTCCAGCAGCAGAAAGCAGGACTATGACAGTCTGTTCGCGGCGGCATGGAAGTCTAAGTATCCCAAGAGCTACATCGCAAACAACTATAAGAAATATGGCTTTGACAGCCAGACGGGGCTTTATGACGCATACCAGGAGTGGGACGCCAACGGCGTGAAGCCCTATCACACCTCTGAGACGACAAGCGGCGAAATGCTCAACCAGAACGGGAGCACCTGGGTCCACATCCCCGGGCTGGGCCGGATCACCTATAGCGAGCTGGAGGGCTATTTGCAGAGCGGCAAGGTGAAGGAGAGCACAGACAGCCGGACGGGAAAGGCCGTGTATCGGCTGGTGAAGAGCTAAAGGGGGCGGACGGATGGACCGGACGGAATTTTTAAAGCGGAGAAAGCAGGGGGCCACGCAGCCGGAGAAAAAGACGGAGACGGCCAAGACCGTCCCCGTGGCGACAAAGCAGAAAACGGCTCAGGCGATGAAACAGGCGGCCCAGCAGACGGGCAGCATAGACCGCACGGAGTTTTTCAAGCGCCGGGCCGCCGGGGCCTATCAGCCCGAGAAGCTGAAAGCCGCCCGGTCTGCGGCGGAGCAGGTCTCCTCCCCTGCCCCGTCTGCCCAGGGCAGCCGGAACGCCGCCCAGAGCCGGAGCGGGAAGAGCCGGGAGGCATATGACAGCAGCATGCGGGACCGGTATACCCAGCGGGAGGCCCAGCGGCGCATCGCGCAGCTGAAGGAGGAGAAAAGCCGACTGGAGGCCGGGCTGGACCTGAACGGCGCGGCGGAGGTACAGGCGAGGATCGACAAGCTGAGCGGCCCCGGGAGCCTGAGCCGCATCGGCAGCGCCATTTTGAGCGGCGGGAAAGGGACCGCCGCCTCTAGCGCCAACGCCATGACCACCCTGTATCAGACCGGGCAGGGCCGCCGGACCCGGGAGAACCAGGAGTATCTGGCGGAGTATGCCCACGGGCTGGAGCGGGCCAGAAACGACATGAACGCCATGCTGGCGGAGAACCGGGAGAAGCCCGGGACCTGGAGCCGGAAGGACCTTCAGAGCCAGCAGAACGTGATCGACAGCTGGCAGATGAAATATGACGCGGTGGACAAGGTCTTGAGAGAGAAGGTCCAGGAGAAGGCCACGCAGGCCAGCTATGGTGTGGCGGATGACATCCAGCGCTCCGCCGCCGCAGACCTGGAGCGGGCCAAGGCCGGACGGGGCGGGGCCTGGGGCGTGGGGATGGACGCCATCGCGTCCACGGCGCAGACGGCCCTGGACGCCGCGTCTAACCTGGCGCTGGGGGCCCCGCAGAGCATGGCCCCCTTTGCGTTCCGGGCCTTTGGCGGAGCGGCCCAGCAGGCCCGCCAGGACGGCGCGGACCTGAAGGGGCAGCTGCTGTATGGCGCGGCCAGCACGGCCAAGGAAGTGTTCACGGAGAAGATGTTCAACCTGACCCTCCCCTTCCGCCAAGCCTATGGCGGCGGCACGTTTGACGACGCGGTGGAGCAGGGTATCCGCAAGGCGGTGGACCGGTTCGCCAAGACGGAGGGCGGAAAGAAGGTGCTGGAGGGCGTGCTGTCCTTTGGCGCGGACGCGGCCAGCGAGGGACTGGAGGAGCTGGTGGGCGACTGGCTGGAATGGCAGATGCCCCGGCTGTATGGCGGGGACGTGGCCTCGGCCAGGGAGACGCTGGAGAACTCCCTGTATGACTTTTTGGTGGGCTTCGCCGCCGGCGCGATGGGCGGCGGGATGCAGGCGGGGGTCAATTTGCTGGGCGGCCAGACGGCAGCGGGGGCGGACACCGGCGCGGAGAGCCGGGCCATTGACCGGGCCTATCAGGCCATGGGCGAAAACGGGATGTTCAGCCCCCAGGCCCAGGCGGAAATGGCCCGGACGGGCCGTCTGTTGGGCCGGGACCAGCAGACCCAGCGGAACGCGGCCTGGCAGGCGGCGGCCCAGGGGCAGCTGGAGACGGTGAAGGACAGCTTTGGCGAACACGGGGCCAAGGCACTGACGGCCATGTATGACGCTGAGCAGGACACGGGGGAATACGCCGGGGGCTTTGCGGCGGCCTATCAGGCGGGGCTGACGGGCAAGGGACTGGAGGAGGTGCCCGGGCGGTATGCCGGGGCGCTGACCCGGGCCCAGGCGCAGGCGGCCTATTATGCCGGGGAGAATGACCGGGCGCTGAGCCTGAGACGGGAGAAGCTGGCGGCCCAATATGCCCCGGCGGCGGGGGCGGACAGCGGCCTTGTGTATGACGAGTTTGTGCGGGAGGCCGTGGAGAGCGGCAGGACGCAGGAGGACGTGAACGGTGAGGAGCGGGTGTATCTCACCGCCGAGACGGCGGAGCGGGTGAACACGGTGGCAAAGGCCCTGGGGCTGCGGGCCCAGTTCGTGGACAGCGTGGCCGGGGGCAAGGCCAACGCCCAGATCAGCGGCGACACGGTGCTGCTGGAGCGGGACAACCCAAACCCGGTGCTGTTTTTGATGGGCCACGAGGCCGCCCACCGGATGCAGCAGCTGGCCCCCACGGAATACCGGGCGTTCCGGGACATTGCCGTGGCCGAATACGGCCCGGAGGTGGTGCAGCGGCGCATCGACGACTACGCCGCCCAGGGCGTTTCCCTGACCTGGGAGGGGGCCATGGACGAGGTGGCGGCGGACAAGGCGGGCCAGCTGATGGACGGCGGGGCCGTGCTGGACGAGTTCATCCGGGCGCACCGGGAGAACAGGCCCCTGCTGGAAAAGCTGCGGGACGCCATCCGCTCCTTTATCGCCAATCTGACCGGAAGGGAGAAGAAAAAGGCCCAGACCGCCGAAGGTAAGCTGACCGCAGCCCTGGAGGCGGCGGCAAAAGAAGCCAAGACCTTGCAAGGCCAGCCTGACAATGGTACAATGGCGGCGAAGTATTCCTTGAAGGACCTGACCGAAAACGAGCGGAACGCTCTGTTAAAATACAAAAGTAGTGAGAGCTATGCAGTAAACGCCAAGCTGCGGGACGGCGGCGACCTGACTGAAGCTGAACAGAGCATGGTAGACGACCTGGACAGCTCGTTGAAGAATCTGCCCAAGGTGAAGGGCACTCTGTACCGCACCCTGAATTTTGATGATACGTTTAGCCCCAAAGAAGAATATGAAGCGTTCATCGCCCAGCATGTCGAGGGAGGCTTCGTGACCTACAATGCTTACACCTCCGCGTCTACCAAGGCGGATGGTTATCCGCTTGTGGACGGTACTAAGTACGGCGTGACCATGGAAATCACCAGTCAGAGTGCAAGAGATCTCATGGGCATTGGGAACAATTTTGAGAGCGAAGCACTTTTTGCACGCAGCACGGACTTTATTATCCATTCTATCAGCACAGATGAAAACGGTTATACGCACATTGTCATGGAGGAGGCACAGACAAATGTCGAAGGAAACGAATCAGTCTATGATACCCAAGAACGCAGCGTGGCAGTGCGTAAACTGCAAGAAGCACATCCCCTTCACAGTGACGTGCAAAGCACACCCGAAGGGGATTCCGGCAGAGATCAAGTCCGGGAAAGCAACCTGCAAGGACCGGGAGACAAAGCAAAGCACTCCCTGAAAACCGGCACGCTGACCAAGAGCTACTCGGCCATTCTGGAGGAGAACCGGCTGCTGCGGGAGCAGACGAAGGACTATCTGGCCCTGCAGCGCCGGAACAGGGCCCTGGAGGCGAGCCGGGACTATTGGCAGGGCCAGACCCGGCGCAGCCGGCAGGTGACCACGGACCGGAAGGCCGTGGAGAAGGCGGCAAAGGCCCTGGTGAAACGCTATGGGGCGGAGCTGAGCGCCGAAGAGGTCCAGGGTATCCAGAGCAAGCTGCAACGCCTTTATGACTATATGGCCAGCGGCCGGGAGGGCAAGGATGAGCTGACCTATTCCGAGGCCCGCCGCCGGGCGGAGGAGATCGGCCGGGCGCTGGTGGAGCACGCAGCGGAGAAGGACGATGCGTTCTATCGGCAGTACAGCGACCTGCGCCAGTATATGAAGGCCACCCCCCTGACGGTGACGGACCAGGTGAAGGGGGACATTGCAGACTTTGGGGCCTTCCGCAAGGAGAACCTGGGCCGGATGCGGCTGGTGAACGGCAAGGAGACCAACATCGACCAGGTATACCAGGAGCTTTCGGAGCGGTGGCCGGAGTTTTTCGACGAGACCATGCAGGTGACCCACACGGACCAGCTTTTGCAGATGAGCCGGGTGCTGCAGGAGATCGGGACCATCACAGAATATAACCCCTATTCCGCCGACCTGGAACAGGCGGCGGCGGGGGCAGCCAACGAGATCATGGAGGGCTTTTTCGACCTTCCCCAGACGAAAAAGACCTTTGCAGACCGGGCGGCCCTGCGCCTGGAGGATGCAAAGGGCAAGGACCGGCAGCGGCTGCAGAAGGCCCGGGAGCAGAACCGGGTCCGCCTGGCCGAGCTGCGGGAACAGAACCGGGAGCGGGTGCAGAGCGCCATTGCCCGGGAGCGGGAGACCCGGCAGCGGCAGCTGGAGCGGCTGCGGGACAAATACCGCAGCCGGGAGGAGACGGGCCGGGAGCGCCGGAGCCAGCGGGAGCTGCGGGCGAAGATCATCCGCCACGCCGGGGCCCTGAGCCGGAAGCTGCTGCGGCCCACGGACCAGCAGCACATCCCCGAGGCCCTGCGGGGCCCGGTGGCCGCCATGCTGGGGAGCATCAACCTGGAGAGCGCCTATACCCTGGACGGGGACGGCAAGCGGGTGAAGGACGGCAGCGGGAAGCCCACCAAGCGCTCGGCGGCCTTTTTGGCGCTGAAAGACCAGTACGCCCACATCGCCGCCCAGGGGGGCGAGGGGCTGGTCATCGACCCGTCCCTGCTTGGGGATGCGGCGGAGGACATACAGGGCGGCTTTGATGCGGTGGTCGCCCTGGGGGACCGGAAGCTGGCGGAGCTGAACACCGGGGAGCTGGAGACCATCTGGAAGGTGCTGCGGGCGGTGGAGTGGTCCATCTCCACGGCAAACAAGAATCTGGCCCAGGAGAAATATGCCCGCACCCAGGACTGGGCCGCCGCCCTGAAAGCGGACACCGCCGGGAGGAAGCCCCGGAAGGGCATGAATCTGTCCATCAGTCTGAAAACCCCCTACACCTTCTTTGCCCAGTACGGTCAGGCGGGACGGGACATCTATCGGATGCTGCGGGACGCCCAGGACCGGCAGCAGGTGATGCTGAACCAGGTGACCCAGGCCGCCCAGAATATCGTGGACCCCAAGACGGTGCAGCGGCTGGAGAAGGAGCACCGGACCTATACCCTGGAGAGCGGGCTTTCCCTGACCCTGACCCGGGCCCAGGCCATGGAGGTATATCTGCTGTCCCGGCGGAAGCAGGCGCTGGAGCACCTGCTGGCCGGGGGCGTGGTGCAGCCGGAGGTGAAGAGCGCCGACGTGAAGCGGGGCACAGACAGTCTGGCCCTGACGGAGCGGGACGTGAACACCATTGTAGACGGTCTGACGGACGCGGAGGTGAAGATCGCGGACGGCTTGCAGCGCCTGACGGGCGGGATGCTGGCGGAGTTCGGCAACGAGGCCAGCAGGAAGGCATACGGATACCGCAAGTTCACCGAGGCGAACTATTGGCCCATCAAGACGGCCCGGGAGGGCCGCCACAGCAGCGTGGACAAGAGCGAGGGCAACGCCCGGGCCATCAAGAACATCGGTCTGGCGAAGTCTGTGACCCCACACGCCAAGAACGCGGTGGATCTGTCCGGGGCATTCACCACCTTTGCAGACCACACCGGGGACATGGTGGACTATGCCGCCTGGCTGTGCCCCATGGAGGACGCCAACCGGCTGTTCAACTTTGCCTATGCCAAGACGGAGAAGGGGGCGGACCAGGGGGCCACGGTGAGCGGGCTGCTGAACCGGGTGGGCGGCGAGGGCTCGGACCGGTATTGGCAGAAGCTGATGACGGACATTCAGAACGGCATCCACGACCAGGAATTCGAGCCCATGTCCCGCCTGGCCCCCCGGCTGGTGGGCAACTTTAAGGGCGCCGCCGTGGGCGGCAACATCCGGGTGGTCATCCAGCAGCCTACCGCCTTTTTCCGGGCGGCGGCGGTGCTGGATCCGGGAGACATGGCGAAGGGACTGGTGAAGGGCGTGACCGCCGGGGACGGCTGGAAAAAGGCCCTGGAGTGGTCCCCCATCGCCATGCGGAAGGACGCGGGGGGCTTTGACATCTCCGCCCCGGGCCAGGTGAAGCAGACCATGTTCGACGGGCGCAGCTGGGACCGGAGGCTGAACGACGCCCTGTCCGCCCCGGCGGGGGCGGCGGACGCGGTGACCTGGGGGCGGCTTTGGAACGCCTGTGAGTGGACGGTGCAGCGGGAGCGGCCCGGCCTGAAGGCGGGCGGCGAGGACTTTTACCGGGAGACGGCAAAGCAGTTTGCCGAGGTCATCGACCAGACCCAGGTGGTGGACGGCGTGTTGCAGCGGTCCAACATCATGCGTGCCCGCTCGGACACCGCCAAGCAGGCCACCAGCTTCATGGGCGAGCCCATTATGAGCCTGAATCTGCTGATGCGGACGTGGGACGGGCTGCGCATGGAGACGGACCCCAAGCGGCGCACCAGGGCCATCAAGACCCTGGGCCGGGCGGCCACGGCCCTGCTGGTGACGAACGTGGTCAACGCCATGGCCCAGAGCATGATCGACGCCATCCGGGATGACGACGAGGACAAGAAGTATTGGCAGCGCTTTTTGACGGCTTTTCTGGGGCAGGACGGGACGGAGGAGACCATCCTGGACCACTTTGCCCACTTTGTCACGAACAGCAACGTGGCAGACAACCTGAACCCGGTGACCCAGGTCCCCTATGCCAAGGACGTGCTGTCCATGCTCCAGGGCTATCACGTGACCCGGACGGACACGGAGGTGCTGGGGGACGTTGCGGATGCGGCCAAGCTGTTTGTGAAGAGCGCAGACGGCCAGGACCAGAAGACCCGCATCTATGCCGTGAAGAGCCTGGCGGCGGCCACGGCGAAGCTGTTCGGTCTGCCGGTGGCCAACCTGACCCGGGACATCTGGGCGGGGATGCGGTCTTTGGCGGTGGAGACGGGGAACATCCCCCTGCAGTATGAGATGGAGAAGGCCATCTATAACCTGGGCTACGACGAGAACAAGGGGCGGTATCTGGACATCCTCTATCGGGCGCTGGAGCAGGGGGACATGGACAGCTACGCCCACATCCGGGCGGACCTGATGGACAGGATGGGCCTGGACGGCCAGAAGATCGACAGCGGACTGGCCAGCCGGTACCGGGAGCATCTGAAGCAGGACAAGAACTACTCCCTGCCCCAGCAGCGGATGGACCTGATCGGGGCCCGGGAGCGGGAGGAGACCGAAAAGGAAGAGACCTTTGGCGAGGACGACCTGACCGCCGGGCAGCACAGGGCCTTTGCCCAGCAGCGGGCGGAGACCTATCGGGACATTCTGGACGGAGCCCAGCAGTCCGCCGCCTATGCCGGGCTGGACAGCGAAGGCCGAAACGCCCTGGAGAGCGCGGCGTGGAGCTATGCCGAGCAGACGGCCCTGGCGGACCACTCCGGCGGGCAGTATACCGTGGACGCCAAGTGGATGCTGAACGCCCGGGAGGCCCGGGAGAAGTATCGCATCCCGGAAGGCACCTTCCTGGCTCTGCGGGCCCAGGCGGCGGGCATCCAGTCTTTGAAGGACAAGGACGGCGAGAGCATCAAGGACACCAAGGGCTTGCAGATCATCCTGGCGGTGTATGACGTGCCGGGGCTGACGGACCGGCAGCGCCAGGCCCTCTATGCGTATCTGGGCGTGGGCAAGAGCATCCGAAACATGAACAGAGCCGCTGCCAGTGCGAAGCTGGAGCGGCTGAGGAAGAAGAGCGGAAACTAACGATTCTGTGACGAAAAGCGGGGAAGGACTGGGGCAGAAGGGGCCGGGGATGAATGGGGTTCAAGAGGCCCTGAGTTCGAATCTCAGCACTCGGACCAAAAGTCCTGAAAACGAAAGTTTTCAGGACTTTTTCTATCTGTTTCAACGGCACTTGCCCCCTGCCATTTCCTGTGATATAATAGGCCAACTCAAGCAATATGGCCATGAAGGAATTGGAGGTGCTCTATGAAGCGAAAGGTCACTTTGGCGCTGGCGGTTTTGGCCGTGGCGGCCCTGTGCGCCCTGGGGGGCGTCTGCCTCACCTATCCCATCCAACTGGACCAGGCCACGCTGCCCGGGTATCTGGCGGACTTCTATGACCGGGGCCGCAGCACGCCCCTGTCGCCACAGGTCACGATATATGACGAACTGGAGCTGGGCCGGCGAAACTATTACCTGTTTGAGGTGGGGCCCGATTTAGAACTGGGCACCGCCACACTGGAGCGCGGCCCCCTGGGGCGGTATAAGATCGTCCGCATGGGCTGGGGCGGCGGCAACTTTAAAAACAGCGTGGAGGAGAGCGGAGGGAAAAAGTATCTGCTCATCGCCGGGCGGGACGCCGGGGAGCAGATCGCCAGAATATCCGCCCAGCTGGGGGGAGAGACCTATGACCTGTATCCCCAGGGGGACCACTTCCTGGTCTGCACC
>OLFT01003016.1_pt1 | contig 13210 bp, 9 predicted proteins | sample 1604921 | NCBI WGS metagenome assembly OLFT01 (sample SAMEA3888897, study PRJEB22519) | human gut metagenome | biome: human gut; feature: human-associated habitat; material: faeces | place: Denmark | collected 2013 | reverse complement strand
TGTCTTTTTCCGCCAGCGCCGGCAGGGCGATAGAGACGCCCGGCAGGTTCACGCCTTTGTTCTCGCCAAGGTCGCCGTTGTTCAGCACTTTACAGATAACTTTGTTGCCTTCGATAGCGGTCACTTCCATGCCGATCAGGCCATCGTCCACCAGAACGGTGTTGCCGACGCTCAGGTCGGAGGTGAAGCCTTCATAGGTTACCGCAACGATTTCGCTGTTGCCGATGACCGATTTATCGGTGGTGAAGGTGAAAGTCTGGCCCGCTTTCAGGGAGACGTCGTTGCCGCCTTCCAGCTTGATGGTACGAATTTCCGGTCCTTTGGTGTCCAGCAGAATAGCGGCTTTCTTACCGGTTTTGCTCATCACATTGCGCAGGTTCTGGATGCGCTGACCGTGTTCCGCATAGTCACCGTGGGAGAAGTTCAGACGCATCACGTTCATGCCGGCTTCCAGCATTTTGGTCAGCATCTCTTCAGATTCGGTTTTCGGACCGATGGTGCAAACAATTTTGGTCTTTTTCATGACAGTTTTAGTCTTTAAGTTGTGAAGGATATGGAATTCTCGCTCCGCGGGCGCACTGCCGGGGAGCCAAACCTGTATTACGAAAGTTGCTAAGCCACGCACTAAGGATAGGTGACAACCCCGAAGCGTGCAGAAGAATGTGTGCTGGCGGTTCAGCCCATGAAATGTGGCAAGGTGTTATGCGTTTTATCATGCAGTCCAATGCGCTGAAACCATTCAAGAAAGAATCGAAGCGCATTATACGCTGGCGAAATCAAAAAGGAAAATAAAAACCTCGTTTCAAATTATGGACAAAACGCGTAACAAAACCGGCACGTTATGCATAAAACTATGCAACACATTTTTTCATCAGGCGGGATGAAAAGGGGCGGCGGAAAGGGAATTTTCTCCCGTCATGAGGCGGTAAAATGCGCCATTGACCCGGTAACGGGAGGATGATTTGCGTTGCCGGAAAAATCTATCAATAATGATTTGATTGATAATGAGAAAATGCGAGCCAGACTCAATGGGAAATAAAGCGAAAGACGACGAGCTGTACCAGGAAATGTGCCGCGTGGTGGGCAAAGTGGTGCTGGAGATGCGTGACCTTGGCCAGGAGCCGAAACACATTGTCATCGCCGGCGTGCTGCGCACCTCGCTGGCGAACAGCAAAATCCAGCGTTCACCGCTCACCGAGGAGGCAATGGCGAAGGTCATTCACGCCCTCTCCGGACACTGACGCCTTTCGCCGGCGGGTCAGGAAATCACGAAGCGGACCACCGCCCGGACGGCAATGTCGCAGTGGTGGGCCACCATCGCTTCATCGTCAATGGCGGGCAGCGGATCGTCAAGGTACAGACTGCTGAAGGTGTAGAAATTCGACACTTGATAAAAGCTAAAGCTGCTGATTAACCGGTGAACATCGCGCGCTTCCAGCCCCGCCTGAAAGACCCCCTGCTGCTGGCCGCGCTGCAAAATGTCTTCCAGAATCGACAGCGCGGTACGATTCAGCGGCTTCAGCTCTCCCGAGGTCTTCAGCCACTTGCCGCGCTGCATGTTCTCCATGCAAATCACCCGCATATAGTCCGCGTGGGTGGCGTGATAGCGCACGCTCCAGCGCACCAGCCGCACCAGCGCCTCTACCGGCGGCACATTCTCCAGCCCCAGCTGCTGCTCGGTTTCGCGGATCCGCGCATACACATGCTGCAGCACCTCCTGATAGAGCTGCTCTTTGCTTTTGAAGTAGTAGACCACCATGCGCTTGGTGGTCTGCGCCTCGGTGGCGATCTGCTCCATGCGGGCGCCTGAAAGCCCGTGTTCGGCAAAGACGGCGATAGCGGCGCTGAAGATCCGCTCCTTCAGCGATTGTGCTTCATCATGAGCAACGGCGGTCATGGCAACTCCTTTTTCTTGGGTGACAAAAAATACACATAATGATCACAATTTAGCAACCTGGTATGGCGCAAATGAACCAAATGATACATATTCAAGGCTCACGTCAGCTGTTGACCCGAGGACCTTATGCTGCGCTCTATCGCCACCGTTTCGATTTCCGGCACCCTGCCAGAGAAGCTGCACGCTATTGCGGCGGCGGGGTATCAGGCTGTGGAAATTTTCGAGAACGATCTGCTCTATTATACGGGGACGCCGGCGGAAATCCGCCAGCTGGCCGCCGATTTAGGGTTAAAAATCACGCTTTTTCAACCCTTTCGCGATTTTGAAGGTGCCAGCCGGGCGCAGTTTGCGGCCAATATGGCCCGCGCCAGACGCAAATTTGCGCTGATGCGCGAGCTGGGCTGCGACACGCTGCTGCTGTGCAGCAATGTGCAGCCGGACTGCTCGGCGGATAGCGAACTGCAGGTGGCGGACCTGCGGGCGCTGGCCACGCTGGCGGAAGAGGAGGGGATCGCTATCGGCTATGAGGCGCTGGCCTGGGGAACCCATGTGAACCGCTGGCAGCAGGCCTGGGAGCGGGTGCAGCGGGTGGACAGCCCGGCGCTGGGCCTGGTGCTCGACAGCTTCCATATCCTGGCCCGGGGCGACACCCTCGACGCGCTGCCATCGGTGCCGGTGGAGAAAATCACCTTCGTTCAGCTCGCCGATGCGCCGTATATGAAAATGGATCTCCTGGAGTGGAGTCGCCATTTCCGCTGCTTCCCCGGGCAGGGGGAGCTGCCGCTGGAGGCGTTTGCCGAGCAGATCACCCGCTGCGGCTATCGCGGCCCCTGGTCGCTGGAGATCTTTAATGACGGTTTTCGCGCCTCGCCGAACGGCGCGACGGCCAAAGATGGCTATCGTTCGCTGCTGTGGCTGGAGGAGCAGACTCGTCGCCGGCTCCCGGCGTGCGATGCCGATCTGTTTTCACCGCCGCCACCGCCAGTCTGTCACGGGCTGGAGTTTATCGAATTCGCCGCCAGCGTCGCCGAGGCGCAGCGCCTGGGGCAGCACCTGCAGGCGCTGGGTTTTCAGCACGAGGGAAGCCACCGCTCCAAACAGGTCACGCTGTGGCGCAACGGCGGGGCGCGGATCGTGATTAACCATCAGCCGCACAGCTGGGCCGATCACTTTTATCAACGCCACGGGGTATCGCTCTGCGCGATGGCGCTGCGGGTCGACAGCAGCGCGCCGATTGTCGCTCGCGCCCGCGCGCTCGGGTATGCCACCTGGCAGGGCGACGCCGGGCCGAACGAAACGCCGATCCCGGCGATCTGCGCCCCTGACGGCAGCCTGGTCTATCTCATCGATGCCGGGGAGGCGATCTACGAGCGCGACTTTCTCCTGCGCGATGGCGTGACGGTGCGCGAAGATTACCTCGGCATCGACCATCTGGCGCTGGGGATGGAAGCCGACAGCCGCGACAACTGGGTGATGTTCTTCCGCACGGTGTTTGGTTTTACGCTCGAACATGAGCAGACGCTGCCGGATCCCTATGGGCTGGTGCGTAGTCTGGCGGTGCGCAGCCCGCAGGGGGAGATCCGCCTGGCGCTGAATATCTCCCAGAGCCGGGCGACGCAGATCGCCCGCTCGGTCGCCTGCTACCAGGGGGCGGGGCTGCAGCATGCCGCCTTTGCCTGCCGCGATCTGCCGGCCACCTGCGACCAGCTCGCCGCGGTTGCCGATCATGCGCTGCCGATCCCGGCCAATTACTATGACGATCTGCTGGCGCGCTTTGGCGGCGAGCTGGACGTCGGGCAGCTCCAGCGGCGGCAGCTCCTCTACGACCGCGATCCGCAGGGCGGTGCGTTCCTGCATCTGTATACCCGGCCCTTCATCGCCGGGCGCTTCTTCTTTGAATTAACCGAACGACGGGCAGGCTACGCGCTCTATGGCGCGGCGAATGCGGCCGTCCGTCTGGCGGCGATGCAGTATTGTTAGCCTGAACCAAATGGTTCATTATGCCTGAAACACAATAACAACACCCTCTGTACCCGAGACAGGAACCGACTATGAGCTCATATAGCCCTAACCCGACGGCCGCCGCCCAGCCAGCCGTCACCGCGCGCCGCTCCCGGCGGCGCATCGGCATTCTTGCGCTGCTGGCCATCGGCACCATGATCAACTACCTCGATCGCACCGTGCTGGGGATCGCCGCCCCAAAGCTGACCGGTGAGCTGGGGATCGACCCTGCGCTCATGGGGATCCTCTTCTCCGCTTTCGCCTGGACCTACGCTTTGGCGCAGATCCCCGGCGGGCTGTTTCTCGACCGTTTTGGCAACAAAGTGACCTATTTTCTGTCGCTGACCCTGTGGTCGCTGTTTACCCTGTTCCACGGCATGGCGGTGGGGCTGAAGACGCTGCTGCTGTGCCGTTTCGGGCTTGGCGTCAGCGAAGCGCCGTGCTTTCCGGTGAACAGTCGGGTGGTCAGCGCCTGGTTCCCGCAGCAGGAGCGCGCGAAGGCCACGGCGGTGTACACCGTGGGGGAATACCTTGGGCTGGCCTGCTTTGCCCCGCTGCTGTTCTGGATCATGGACGGCTTCGGCTGGCGGGTGCTGTTCGTCAGCGTCGGCGTGGTCGGCATTCTGTTCGCCCTGGTGTGGTGGCGCTGCTACCGCGAACCGCATGAAGACCCTCGTCTCAGCCAGCAGGAGCGCGAGCATATCGAAAACGGCGGCGGCCTGAGCGCCCCAGCCGACCAGCAGGTGGCGTTCAGCTGGCCGCTGGTCCGCCAGCTGCTGAGCAAACGTCAGATCATCGGCGCCAGTATCGGCCAGTTTGCCGGCAATACGGTGCTGGTGTTCTTTCTCACCTGGTTTCCCACCTGGCTGGCCACCGAACGCCATATGCCGTGGCTGAAGGTCGGTTTCTTTTCCATCCTGCCGTTTGTCGCCGCCGCCGGCGGGGTGATGTTTGGCGGCTGGATCTCTGACAAGCTGCTTAAAGCCACCGGGTCGGCCAACCTGGGGCGTAAGCTGCCGATCGTCGCCGGCCTGCTGATGGCCAGCTGCATCATCTCCGCCAACTGGCTGCAGAGCGACCTGGCGGTGATCCTGGTGATGTCGTTTGCCTTTTTTGGCCAGGGGATGGTGGGCCTCGGCTGGACGCTGATCTCCGACATCGCCCCGAAGGGGCTGGGCGGGCTCACCGGCGGCCTGTTCAACTTTTGCGCCAACCTCGCGGGGATCCTCACCCCGCTGGTGATCGGCTTTATCGTCGCCGGGTTCGGCAATTTCTTCTACGCGTTGATCTACATCGGCGGCGCCGCGCTGCTGGGCGTGGCGGCCTATCTGTTTATCCTCGGCGACGTCAAACGTATCGAGTTATCGCAGTAAGCAAAGGAGCAAGGCATGGTGATAAGTGGGAATACGCGGCTGATAGCGCATCTTGGCTATCCGACCGCCAGTTTTAAGGCGCCGATGATCTACAACCCGTGGTTTGTCGACCAGCAGGTGGACGTGAAGGTGGTGCCAATGGGCGTCAGGCCGGAGGACTATGCCGCGTTTATTCCGCCGCTGTTTACGATGACCAATATCATCGGCGCGCTGGTGACGATGCCGCATAAAATCGCCACCTGCGATCTGGTGCAACGCCTGAGCCCGACGGCGGCTATCGCCGGCGCCTGCAACGCCATCCGTCGCGAGGCGGACGGCAGCCTCTCCGGGGACATGTTCGATGGCGACGGCTTTGTGCTGGGCCTGCGCCGTAAGGGATTTCAGCCTGAGGGGACGCGGGCGCTGGTGGTCGGCAGCGGCGGGGTGGGGTCGGCTATCGCCGCCTCCCTTGCGGCTGCAGGGGTCAGCGCCCTGACCCTGTACGATACCCGTCCCGAGGTGGCGCACGCTCTCGCTGGACGGCTGCATCAGCATTATCCCCAGCTCGATATCACTCTGATGCAGCACGATCCTGCCGGACACGAGCTGGTGGTCAACGCCACGCCGCTGGGGATGAAGGTCAGCGATCCGCTGCCGCTGGACGTTGACCGTCTGGCGCCAGGCACCTGGGTGGGGGAGGTGGTGATGACCCAGGAGTATACTCCGCTGCTGAGAGCCGCCCAGGCGCGACAGTGCCACATCCAGCGCGGGACCGACATGCTGTTCGAAATGATCCCTGCCTATCTGCGCTTTTTCGACCTGCCGGTAGCCACCCCCGAACAGCTGCGGGCGCTGGCGGAAATTCGCTACTGACGCGACGCCCGTCCGGCCGCACCGCGCAGTGTGGTCGGGTTTATCATCACGTTATCTGCAGGCGGTTTCTCACATGCCAGCGGACGTTCAGGGCATTTCGTACCACACTTCTTCATCCTCCATGCGGGCTTCTATCTGGCCCGCCACCCTCTGCAGCGCGGAGAGATGCTTCTGCGCCGCCTGCTGAATGGTCATGGCGCTGGCGATATAGACCAGGTTGAGGCAGCCGATGACCCGCTGCTGGCTGCAGACCGGCACGGCGATAGAGGCGATTTTCTCCTCCTGCCGCCAGCCGCGGAAATTTTCGCCATAGCCGTTCTGGCGGGTGCGGGCGAGGAGCGCCGCCAGCCGTTCCGGTTCGCGAGCCAGCTGATATTCCGCTTCCGGACGGGCGGCCAGCATGCTGAGTATGGCGTCGCGCTCCGCGTCGGGGGCAAAGGCCAGCCACGTCAGACCGGAGGCGGTGAGCAGCAGCGGCAGTCGCCGTCCGACCATCGCCCGGTGAAACGACAGCCGACTGAAGCGGTGGGTGGTTTCGCGCACCACCATGGCGTCGACGTCGAGGGTGGTGATATCCGTCGGCCACTGGACCTCGCGCAGCAGCTCCCCGAGCAGCGGCGTGGCGAGGGCAGAAATCCAATGTTCGTCACGAAATCCGTCGCTCAGCTGGCGGACGTTAATGGTCAGACGAAAGCTGTCATCGGAGCGGCTGCGGCGGACAAAACCTTCCTCCTGCAGCGTCTCCAGCAGCCGGCGCACGGTGGTGCGATGCAGGCCGCTAAACTCCGCCAGCAGGCCGGGCGTCGCGCCGCCGTCGAATTTATTTAACAATTTTAATAACAATAAACCCCGGCTTAATCCGCGCACCGTTTTGTACTCAGTGGCCCCATCATCACGCATAAATCCTTCCTTAAAACGCTTTATAAACAGCGATGTGCACCTAGTGCACATTCAGCGATGTTTTGATTGTAGCCGAAAACACCCGCCCTATACTCAGCCCATTATAAAAATACGTTTACACATGATTAACAAATTGCCTGTCAGCCGGGCAGTTTCCGAGTCGTGAGGTCGCTAAGAATGACAACATCTACACCCGATATTCAACCCGCCGTGCAGCATACCGCCCAGGTCGCCATTGCCGGCGCCGGTCCGGTAGGCCTGATGATGGCCAACTACCTTGGCCAGATGGGCATCAGCGTGCTGCTGGTGGAAAAGCTCGACAAACTGATCGATTACCCGCGGGCCATCGGTATTGACGATGAATCGCTGCGGGCGATGCAGGCGGTGGGGCTGGTGGATGACGTGCTGCCGCACACCACGCCGTGGCACGCCATGCGCTTTCTGACCCCGAAGGGCCGCTGCTTTGCCGACATCCAGCCGATGACCGATGAGTTTGGCTGGTCGCGGCGCAATGCCTTTATTCAGCCGCAGGTAGATGCGGTGATGTATCACGGCCTGCAGCGTTTCCCGCAGGTCCGTTGCCTCTTCTCCCGCGAGGTGGAAGCCTTTAGCCAGAGCAGTGACGGTGTCACGTTAAATATTAAAGGACCGGACGGCGAGCGGGAGACAGTGCGCGCTGACTGGCTGGTGGCCTGCGACGGCGGCGCCAGCTTTATTCGCCGCACGCTGAACGTCCCTTTCGAAGGCAAGACCGCGCCGAACCAGTGGATCGTCATCGATATCGCCAACGATCCGCTGGCCACCCCGCACGTCTACCTGTGCTGCGACCCGGTGCGGCCCTACGTTTCCGCCGCGCTGCCCCACGGCGTGCGCCGCTTTGAATTTATGGTGATGCCCGGGGAAACCGAAGCCCAGCTCAGCGAGCCGCACAATATGCGCCGTCTGCTGAGCAAAGTGCTGCCGGACCCGGATCGCGTCGAGCTGATCCGCCAGCGGGTCTACACCCATAACGCGCGCCTTGCCGAGCGCTTTCGCATTGACCGGGTGCTGCTGGCCGGCGACGCCGCGCATATCATGCCGGTCTGGCAGGGCCAGGGATACAACAGCGGCATGCGTGACGCCTTCAACCTGGCGTGGAAGCTGGCGCTGGTGGTCAACGGCAAAGCGGGAGAGGCGCTGCTTGACAGCTACCAGCAGGAGCGTCGCGACCACGCGAAGGCGATGATTGACCTGTCGGTCACCGCCGGTCACGTGCTGGCGCCGCCGAAGCGCTGGCAGGGCGCGGCGCGCGATGGCCTCTCCTGGCTGCTGAACTACCTGCCGCCGGTGAAACGTTACTTCCTCGAAATGCGTTTTAAGCCGATGCCGCAGTATCGCGAAGGGGCGCTGCTGACCGACGGCGCAGGCAAAGCCTCGCCGGTGGGCAAAATGTTTATTCAACCGCAGGTGACGCTGGAGAACGGCGAGAGTCTCCTGCTCGATGAGGTTATCGGGGCGAATTTCGCCATTATCGGCTGGGGCTGCAACCCGCAGTGGGGGCTCGACGCCGGGCAGATCGCCCGCTGGCGCGCGATAGGGGTGCGCTTTATCCAGGTCGTGCCGGAGGTGCAGATCCATCGCGAGCAGGATAACGTCCCGGGCACGCTGCGGGTGGGGGATAAGCAAAACCGTCTGAAGAGCTGGTTTGCGCAACATAACACCGCCATCGCCGTGGTCAGGCCGGACCGCTTTGTCGCCGCCCTCGCTATCCCGCAAACCCTCGGCGCGCAGCTGACCGCCCTGGCGGAAAAAATGACCCTTGCGGCCGGGGATACCGGCCACTCTGAAGAGAAGGTGGCCTGATATGCATGCCTATTTACACTGCCTGTCGCACACCCCGCTGGTGGGATTCGTTGACCCGGAGCAGGCGGTCCTCGATGAGGTGAACGGGGTGATTGCCGACGCCCGGCGGCGGATCGCTGAATTCGATCCCGAGCTGGTGGTGCTCTTCGCCCCCGATCCCTACAACGGATTTTTCTACGACGTGATGCCGCCGTTCTGCCTGGGCGTCGGCGCCACCGCCATCGGCGACTTCGCCAGCGCCGCCGGCGACCTGCCGGTGCCCACCGAGCTGGCGGAAGCCTGCGCCCACGCCGTGATCAACAGCGGTATCGACCTGGCGGTGTCGTACAACATGCAGGTGGACCATGGCTTCGCCCAGCCGCTGGAGTTTTTGCTGGGTGGGCTGGATCGCCTGCCGGTGCTGCCGGTGTTTATTAACGGCGTCGCCGCGCCGCTACCGGGTTTTCAACGCACCCGGCTGCTGGGCGAGGCGATGGGCCGCTTCCTCAACACCCTCAATAAGCGGGTGCTGATCCTCGGCTCTGGCGGGCTTTCGCACCAGCCGCCGGTGCCGGAGCTGGCGAAGGCGGACGCCCATCTGCGCGACCGCCTGCTCGGCAGCGGCAAACAGCTGCCGCCGGACGAACGCGAGCTGCGCCAGCAGCGGGTGATCAGCGCCGCCCGACGGTTTACCGAAGACCAGCGCTCGCTCCATCCCCTCAACCCGGTCTGGGACAACCGCTTTATGAGCCTGCTGGAGCAGGGGCGGCTGAGCGAACTGGACGCGATCGGCAACGACGAGCTGTCGGCGATGGCCGGCAAATCGACGCACGAAATTAAGACCTGGGTGGCCGCCTTTGCCGCGCTATCCGCTTTTGGCCGCTGGCGCAGCGAAGGCCGCTATTACCGGCCGATCCCCGAGTGGATCGCCGGATTCGGCTCGCTGAGCGCCACCACCGAGATTTGATTAACCGGGAGACTAACATGAGCTATCAACCGCAAACCGAAGACGCCACCAGCCGATTCCTCAACGTCGACGAGGGAGGCCGCACGCTGCGCATCCATATCAATGACTGCGGCGACGGGGAAGAGACCGTGGTGATGCTGCACGGCTCCGGGCCGGGGGCCACCGGCTGGGCCAACTTCAGCCGCAACATTGACCCGCTGGTCGAGGCGGGCTATCGCGTGCTGCTCCTGGACTGTCCGGGGGGGGGGAAGAGCGATTCGATCGTCAACAGCGGTTCGCGTTCGGATCTCAACGCCCGCATTTTGAAAAGCGTGGTCGATCAGCTGGGGATCGATAACGTCCATCTGCTGGGCAACTCGATGGGCGGCCACAGCGCGGTGGCCTTCACCCTGAGCTGGCCGGAGCGGGTGGCGAAGCTGGTGCTGATGGGCGGGGGAACCGGCGGCATGAGCCTGTTCACGCCGATGCCGACGGAAGGCATCAAACTGCTGAACGCCCTGTACCGCGAGCCGACCATTGAAAACCTGAAGAAGATGATGAGCATTTTCGTCTTCGACACCCGTGACCTCACCGACGCGCTGTTCGAGGCGCGGCTGAACAATATGCTGTCGCGCCGCGACCATCTGGACAACTTCGTCAAGAGCCTCGAAGCCAACCCGAAACAATTCCCTGACTTTGGCCCGCGGCTCGGCGAGATCGCTGCGCAAACTCTCATCGTCTGGGGACGCAATGACCGCTTCGTGCCGATGGACGCCGGACTACGCCTGCTCGCCGGGATCGCCGGCTCTGAGCTGCATATTTACCGCGACTGCGGCCACTGGGCGCAGTGGGAACATGCCGACAGTTTTAATCAGCTGGTGCTCAATTTCCTCGCACGGGCTTAAGGAGTGATGATGACTATTTCTCTTGACGCGCTGGCGCAACAGTTGCGCGACGCCGAACGGACCGGCCAGGCGATCGCCCCGCTGCGCGATATCCTCGGCGTCGACAACGCCGACGCCGCCTACGCTATCCAGCGCCTGAACGTGCAGCACCATGTGGCCCATGGCCGACGGGTGGTGGGCCGCAAGGTGGGCCTGACCCATCCCAAAGTGCAGCAGCAGCTGGGGGTCAACCAGCCGGATTTCGGCACCCTGTTTGCCGACATGTGCTACGGAGACAACGCCGATGTGCCGTTTGGCCGCGTGCTGCAGCCCAAGGTGGAGGCCGAGATCGCCCTGGTGCTGAAACATGATCTGCCCCATGCCGATACCACTTTTGATGAGCTGTATAACGCCATCGAATGGGTGCTGCCGGCGCTGGAGGTGGTGGGCAGCCGCATTCGCGACTGGTCAATCGGCTTTGTCGACACCGTCGCCGATAACGCCTCTTGCGGCCTGTACGTCATCGGCGGCCCGGCGCAGCGACCGGCGGGTCTGGATCTGAAAGCGTGCGCCATGCAGATGACCCGCAACCAGGAGCTGGTCTCCAGCGGCCGGGGCAGCGAGTGCCTGGGGCATCCGCTGAACGCCGCGGTGTGGCTGGCGCAAGATGGCCAGCCTCGGCGAACCGCTGCGGGCGGGGGATATCGTGCTGACCGGGGCGTTAGGCCCGATGGTGGCGATTAACGAGGGGGACAGCTTTGTCGCCCATATTGAAGGTATTGGCTCAGTCGCGGCACGCTTCGTCGCCGCCGGAGAAGGACATCGTGATGCGTAAACGTAAAGTCGCCATTATCGGCTCCGGGAATATCGGCACCGATTTAATGATTAAAATTCTGCGCCACGGCCAGCAACTGGAGATGGCGGTGATGGTCGGCATCGATCCGCAGTCGGATGGCCTGGCCCGCGCCCGGCGCATGGGCGTCGCGACCACCCACGAAGGGGTGGGCGGCCTGATGCAGATGGCGGAGTTTGCCGATATCGACTTTGTCTTCGACGCCACCAGCGCCGGCGCGCACGTCAAAAACGATGCCGCGCTGCGCGAAGCGAAGCCAGGGATCCGCGTCATCGACCTGACGCCGGCGGCGATTGGCCCGTACTGCGTGCCGGTGGTCAACCTTGAGGCCAATCTCCACCAGGGCAACGTCAATATGGTGACCTGCGGCGGGCAGGCCACCATCCCGATGGTCGCCGCGGTCTCGCGGGTGGCGAAGGTGCATTACGCGGAGATCGTGGCCTCCATCGCCAGTCAATCCGCCGGGCCGGGGACGCGAGCGAATATTGACGAATTCACTGAAACCACCTCGCAGGCGATTGAAAAGGTCGGCGGCGCGGGCAAGGGCAAGGCGATTATCGTGCTGAACCCGGCGGAGCCGCCGCTGATGATGCGCGATACCGTGTATGTGCTGAGCGAGATGGCGTCCCAGGAGGCGATTGCCGCCTCGATCGCCGAGATGGCGGCGGCGGTGCAGGCTTACGTGCCTGGCTACCGGCTGAAGCAGCAGGTGCAGTTTGAGGTTATCCCCGAGGATAATCCGGTCAACCTGCCCGGCGTGGGCCGTTTTTCCGGACTGAAAACCGCGGTTTACCTCGAAGTGGAAGGGGCGGCGCACTATCTGCCGGCGTACGCCGGCAACCTCGATATTATGACCTCGGCGGCGCTGGCGACGGCGGAGAAAATGGCCGGGGCAATGAACAGCGCGGCGGGAGCGACAGCATGAACGGTAAAAAACTCTACATTTCGGATGTGACGCTGCGCGATGGTATGCATGCGATTCGTCACCAGTATTCCCTGGCGCAGGTGCAGCAGATTGCCGGCGCGCTGGATAAGGCGGGGGTGGACTCCATCGAAGTCGCCCACGGCGATGGGCTACAGGGATCGAGCTTCAACTACGGCTTTGGCGCCCACAGCGATATCGCCTGGATTGAAGCGGCGGCGGAGGCGGTCAGCCAGGCGAAAATCGCCACCTTGCTGCTGCCGGGCATCGGCACCCTGCACGACCTGAAAGCCGCGTATCAGGCCGGGGCGCGGGTGGTGCGGGTCGCCACCCACTGCAGCGAAGCGGACGTCGCGGCGCAGCATATTGCCTTTGCCCGCGAGCTGGGGATGGACACCGTCGGTTTTCTGATGATGAGCCATATGATCTCCCCGCAGGCGCTGGCGCAGCAGGCGCTGAAGATGGAATCCTATGGGGCGACCTGCATCTACGTGGTGGATTCCGGCGGGGCGATGAACATGAACGACATTCGCGACCGCTTCCGCGCGCTGAAGGCGGTGCTGAAGCCGGAGACCGCCACCGGGATGCATGCCCACCATAACCTGAGCCTCGGGGTGGCTAACTCTATCGCCGCGGTGGAAGAGGGCTGCGACCGGATCGACGCCAGCCTGGCCGGGATGGGGGCGGGGGCGGGCAATGCGCCGCTGGAGGTATTTATTGCCGCCGCCGACAAGCTCGGCTGGCGGCATGGCACCGACCTC
>OLFT01003004.1_pt1 | contig 13246 bp, 9 predicted proteins | sample 1604921 | NCBI WGS metagenome assembly OLFT01 (sample SAMEA3888897, study PRJEB22519) | human gut metagenome | biome: human gut; feature: human-associated habitat; material: faeces | place: Denmark | collected 2013 | reverse complement strand
GCACGCAAAGGAGGCCACTTAATGTGGCCTCCGTCTTGCGCAGGACTGTCCGAGCAGGGAACCTTATATGCCTCCGCCTGGACAGACGTTTCAGTTGTGGCTCAGCAGCTAGCAGCTACTTAATCTTGGTCGTACCCGGCGCCAGGTTGGGGTCGGTCTCGTTGGCCTCGGTCTGGAAGTGCTCGGTGTAGACGTTCTTGCCGTCGCGGAACATCTCGTAGTACTGCATCTTGGCGTAATCCTCGCGCGCCTTGGTGGCGGCTGCTGCGGCGGCGTCGTCACCGGTGACGTTGGAGGAGAGTGCCCAGCGCAGGCTGGCGTCCTCGTAGCCCACGGAGTTGATGGCGGGCAGCGACTCGCGAAGCGTCATGTGCGCTTTCTGGTAGTCGGAAAGCGGGGCGCCGATCAGCTGCATAAGCTGCGTGGACAGGTAGTTGGTGGACAGGTCGTCGACCTCGCTCGTCTGGTCGCAGCCGGCAACGTCGTAGTTGGCCCAGATGATGTAGTCGGTCTGCCACAGGCGCTCTTGATGCGTAGCGTCGTCCTCGCCGGTAAACCACTTGTCATTGAACTTGGACGGGAAGAACGGCTGGTGATCGCCCCAGAACACCACGACTACCTTGCGGTCGAGCTTGCTCAAGGCGTTGAGGAAGTAGCGCAGCGCCTTATCGGACTGCTCGATGCACGAGACATACTCGTCGACATCGGACAGCGTGCCGTCCTCGATGGTCTTGGTGTCCAGGTCGGTCGTGTCGATGTTCAGGTGCATCTGCTTGTCGACCGGCAGCAGGCCCGTATCGTAGCCCGAGTGGTTCTGCATGGTCACGTCGAAGATAAACTGCGGATCGGCGTTCTGGTCGAGCAGCTCAAGAATCTTGTCGTAGGTAGCCTGGTCGGTCACCATGCCGCGCAGGGTGTCGGCTCCCTGGAAATCGTTGATGGACAGGAACTGGTCAAAGCCAAAGTCCTTGTAGACGTTCTCGCGGTTCCAGTTGGTCGCGTGGTTGGGGTGCATGGCCGTGGTGGAATATCCGAGCGACTTGAACTGTTCGGCTAAGTTCCCGGTCGTCTCCATGTTGTAGATGGTGTAGGGGTACACGCCCGAGCCCAGGTTGGCCATGGAGTTGCCGGTCATAAACTCAAACTCGGTATTGGCGGTGCCGCCGCCGTAGGCGCTCACGTAGAGCTTACCGCGGCTGAGGCAGTTGGACAGGTTCTTAAAGTACTGCGGGCCCTCGTAGCCGGCGCGCATGTTCTGGTAGATCGAAAGATCCGAGAAGGTCTCGTTCATGATGGCGATGACCGTGGGCTTCTCGCTATCGAACTGCTCCTTTGCGGCGGTGCGCTCGTCGCTCTTGGCCGCGTCGGACTTGTCGTAGGCCTTGGCGTACTTTTTGAGCGTGGCCTTGGCATCGTCGACGGAGTAGTCGGCGGGTTTGGGCGGCTTGATGGACTGCGCTGCGCTAATGAAAGCGGGCAGGTAGCCCTCGCGCCAGTAGCTCTCGAGCGGGCGCCAGGTGTAGACGGTGATGCCGAGGGTGTTGTAGTAGTCGATGAGCGTGACGTGTGCGGTCACGCCGCCCAGGCACAGCACCGCCACGAGCAGGTTGGTGAGCAGCATGCGCTTGGCGTTGGCGGCGCCCTTCTGACGGTGCGGTGCCACCAGGCCGGCGTACTCGCACAGCAGCATGGCGATGGCGGTAAAGCCCATGGACAGCACGCAGAACAGCGAGATCGAGAAGGTGTAGCCGGTGCCGGCGACCGCAGCGGCGGTGGAGATGGCCGAAAGGTCGCCCGGCTGGATGGGCATGGATTTAAACGTGATGACGAAGAACTCGGCAATGCCCAGGACAAAGAGGGCAAAGGCCAGGACCGCGGGAGCTGCGCCGTGGCGCTGGAACAGGAAGAACAGGCCGACCATGAGCGTGGTGATGATGGCCCACTCGAGCAGGATGCACAGGGGGTAGACCCAGGTAAAGTCGTGGTTGGACGAGACCTCCATGCCCAGCAGCGCAAAGACGCCGGCGAGCAGCAGGCACAAGACGGCGGCGACGAGCGGTTTGCCCACAAAGGCGCCGCGCAGGCGGGCGAGCTTGCCGGTGGGGGCGGGGGCGTCGGGCCCGGCGAACGCAAAGACGCGCGGGGCGATGCAGTCGCGGGCGATACTGGCCCAGGCGCAGCCGGTGAGGATGGCATTGGTCAGGATGAGCATCACAAAGGCGAGCGGCTCGTTTTGGGCGACGAGGCCAATGGCGCCCCAGACGGTCAAAAAGACCTGGAACAGGCCGAAGGCGACGCTCCAGGCGAAGGCGCCCTTGGTGACGGTGCCCGACTGAGCGCGAATGGCCTTGGCCTCGCGCAAGACAAGGTAGACGGTCGCCGCAAGACCGACGAGCGAGATGGCGGCAGCGAACATGCTGAGACTCCTCACAAACTAAAACCTACGAAAGCGGGGGTTTACCCGATTGTTACCAAGATATGCGCTGCAATTGGTGGCTGCGCACAACAACCAGCCATATTAACGCGCGCGTGTGGCGGTGTGGCGCAATGTAGTGGCGACCTGCGCGATAATGGACGGGAATTACACGGAAACGTAAAGGCTTCTTAAAGAATTGGCGAGGATAGAGCTATGGGCGAGCAGGTTTGTATGACGGGCGCCGAGTACTGCGACGGAGCTGCGGGCGTGGATACGAACGGTTATCCGGTCGAGACTACGGGCAATGCGGTGCTGGACATCTTGGAGCACCGCTCGTCCACGCGTGCCTTTGCGCGCGATGACGACGACCGTCCCGTGGCGGTGACCGACGAGCAGCGGGCAGCGATTCTGCACGCGGCGAGCCGTGCGCCGTCGGCAGGCGCCATGATGATGTATTCCATCGTGAGCATTCGCGAGCAGGCTACGCTGGACCGTCTGGCCGACCTGTGCGACCACCAACCCATGATTGCCAAGGCGCCCTGGGCACTCATATTTGTGGTCGATTATGCCAAGTGGATCGATCTGTTTGAGCACGTGGGCTGCTTTGAGCCCGAGTTTGTCGAGCGCACGGGCAAGGCGCCCCGCCGCGCGCCGGGTTTGGGCGACTTTGCCATCGCGGCCCAGGACGCCGTGATCGCCGCGCAAAACGCCGTGGTTGCCGCCGAGGCCCTGGGGCTGGGAAGCTGCTACATTGGCGACATCGTGGAGAACGCCGAGGAAGTTGCCGAGCTGCTCGATCTGCCGCCCTATACCATGCCGCTGTCGATGCTCATCATCGGCACGCCCCGTAAGGAGCGTCCGGCCATTGCGCACCCCGTGGTGAACCTGGTGCACGAGGAGCGCTACTGCCGCGCGGATGCCGCGACCATGGACGCGCAGGTGGCCGAGATGGACGCAATGTTCCGTCCGCATGCCCGCGAGGTGGGGGAGCGCGTCGTGGACATCTATACCCGCAAGCACACGAGTCCCTTTATGGCCGAGATGAGCCGATCCATGGAATGGTGGTTCAAAAACTGGCTTGGAAAATGACGAGTGTGACAAAGTGGCAGTCCCTTTGTCACATTTCATATCGCCGCGGTGGCCTAAAGGCCGTATAAATGTTTATTTAGCTGGGAAAACAGTGCCATTCAAACATGGGCCGATTACCTATAATTCCTTCGAACATTAAAGTTGGGAGGAAACCGGCTTATGGAACAAAAGGCCAAGGAGGCAGCCTCGCACGCTGCGATTCCTGTGAGCATCTCGGCGATGCTCGTCACGCTGGGCGTGGTGTACGGCGATATCGGCACCAGCCCTATGTATGTAACCAAGGCGCTCGTTGCCGGCAACGGCGGCATCGGAAGCGTGACGGAGGAGTTCGTGCTTGGCGCGCTCTCCCTTGTCGTGTGGACGGTCACGCTGCTGACCACCATCAAGTATGTGCTCATCTCGCTGCGCGCCGATAACCATGGTGAGGGCGGCATCTTTGCCCTGTACAGCCTGGTCAAGCGCTGCGGCAAGTGGCTCATCATCCCCGCCATGCTGGGCGGCGCCGCATTGCTCGCTGACGGCATCCTGACGCCCGCCGTTACCGTTACCACGGCCATCGAGGGCCTGCGCACCATCCCGGCGGTCCATGCCGTGCTGGGCGATGACCAGGGCCGCGTCGTCGCCATTACGCTCGCCATCATCATCGCGCTCTTCTTGGTACAGCGCATCGGTACGGCCAAGATCGGTCACGCCTTTGGCCCCATCATGACGCTGTGGTTTCTGTTCCTGGGCGGCACGGGTCTTTTCTTTGTTTTCCAGCACCCCGCCGTGCTGCTGTGCCTCAACCCGGTGCGCGGCATCGCCTTTTTGCTGAGCCCCAACAACCACGCGGGCATCATGATTCTGGGCAGCTGCTTCCTCGCCACCACCGGTGCCGAGGCGCTCTACTCCGACATGGGCCACGTCGGCCGCGGCAACATCTACGCCACCTGGCCGTTCGTTAAGTGCTGTCTGCTGCTTTCCTATATGGGCCAGGGCGCTTGGCTTATGAACAACGCTGCCAACCCCGAGCTCATGGGCATTGCCGACCTCAACCCGTTCTACCAGATGCTCGCCCCGGGCCTGCGCCCGTTTGCCGTAGGCCTTTCCACCGTTGCGGCCATCATCGCCTCGCAGGCGCTCATCACCGGCGCATTCTCGCTGGTGTCCGAGGCCAGCCGTCTGGACCTTATGCCGCACATGCAGGTCTTCTACCCTGCCGAGACCAAGGGCCAGCTCTACATCCCCATGGTCAACAACGTCATGCTCGTGGGCTGCGTCATCGTGGTGCTGCTGTTCCAGAACTCGGCGCATATGGAAGCCGCCTACGGCCTTGCCATTACGCTGACTATGATGTGCACCACGTTGCTGCTCTTCTTCTACCTGCACGAGGAGCGCAAGCTCAAGGTCGCGCCGTGGATCTTCGCGGCCTTCTTCCTTTTGCTCGAAGGCTTCTTCTTCGTGAGCTCGCTCACCAAGTTCTTCCACGGCGGCTATTTCACCATCCTTATGGCTGCACTCATCATGGGCATTATGGTGTGCTGGTACAACGGCACGGCGGTCGAGCAGCGCCAGTTTACGCTACTGCCGCTGCGCAGCTACCTGCCGCAGCTCAAGCGCCTGCGCGACGACGACCGTTACGAGCTCGTGAGCGACAACATCGTGTACCTGACCAAGGACACCCATACCGACTACATCGACCGCGATATCGTTTACTCGATCTTGGATAAGCATCCCAAGCGCGCCCGCGCCTGGTGGTTTGTGAATGTCGAGACCATGGACGAACCGCACACCTTTGCCTATTCGGTCGAGACGTTCGGCACCGACTACGTGTTCCGCGTGCATCTGTACCTGGGCTACAAGATCAACCAGCGCGTCAATGCCTACCTGCGTCAGGTTGTTCAGGACCTGGCTGCCACCGGCGAGCTGCCGCCGCAGACGCATGACTACTCGGTCTACAAGGATCCGGGTAACATCGGCACGTTCAAGTTCGTCCTGATCCGTAAGCTTCTGGCGCCCGAAAGCGATGTGGAGCCCAGCGAGCGTACGGCCATCACGCTCAAGTACATCATCCGCCGCGCCGCTGGCACGCCCGCGCGTTGGTACGGCCTGGAGAACTCCAACGTGAGCTTTGAGTACGTGCCGCTGTTCACCAAGTTCAAGGCCGTGAATAAGATGCAGCGCCTGGCTCCCAACGAGCGGCCGTAGTCGACGCTCGAGGTTTGTCTGCGAACGGGCGGGTTTGTATTGACGGGGATTGAGTCCTGGGAGGAAACCATGGATGCAAAGGTGCTTGACGGTTGCGATCTTGCGACCGAGCTGGTGCGTGAGGTGCGCGCCGATGCTGCCGAAGATCGGTTCTTTACGAATCGGGCCAACATGGATATGGCCGACCGCGTGATTTCGATCGTGGTGACGGTGCTTGTCGTGGCGTGCGTGTGCGCACTGCTCGCGCACGTGCTGTTTGTCTAACGACCGCAGGTTGCAAAGGCTTTACACTTGGAACCACCACAAGGGGAAACCACCACAAGGGTGCCTGTCCCCTTTGTGGTGGTTTTTGTTTTTGAGAGAGGGGCGGGACGCTGATGGACGTCCGTACGGACGGCGATATTGCCGATAGCTTTTGGTGGCGGCGCACAACGCTGACGCGCCGCACTCCTCTGTATGACGCCTGCGTATCGGTGGGGCTGCTGGTCGCGGCGACGATTGTGGGCGCGCTGCTCGACCATCCGGGTCTCGCGCCGAGCATCATGATCGTCTATGTGTTCGCCGTTCAGCTGTGCGCATTCTTTACCTGGAGTCGCCTGTATTGCTTGCTGAGCTCGGCTGCCGCCGTGGCGCTCTACAACTTTTTGTTTGTCGACCCGCGCTACTCGCTGTCGCTTATCGACCGCGGCTATCCCGGCATGTTCTTCATCATGTTTGTGGTCTCGCTTGTGTCGAGCTCGATTGCGTTGGCCCTGCGCCGCGCCTTGGCACAGGCTGCCGCCAGCGACCGCCGCACGCATATGGTGCTCGAGACCAACCGCATGCTGCAGCGGTGCGCCGATCAGCATCAGATCGTTCACGCCATGGCCACGCAGCTGGCGCGTCTTTCGGGCTGTCCGGTTGTGTGGTACAGCGCCGACGCCGATCCGGAAGACGATGACCTGCTGCCGCGCGCGACGTACACGGCCGTGGGCGATGCCGCGCCGGTGCACGAGCTGGCGCCGCAGATGCCGCCGAGGCTCTCGGCGTCCGCCTACGTGGGAACGCCGCTCGACGCCACGTTTGGCGGCTCGGCGTTTTATGGCATCTACCTGACGGTTCGCACGGGCGACGGCTTCGTGCGCTCGGGCGACCCCGCCTCGGTGGTGGGCGTGCTGGCTATCGTTGCCGAGCCCGACGTGCTGACGCACGAGGAGCGGACACTTGCCGATGCCATCGTGAGCGAAGGCGAGCTGGCGCTCGATCGCGCCCGCGCCATGGAGGCCCGCGAGGAGGCGGCGGTGCTCGCCAAAAACGAGCAGCTGCGCGCCAACCTGCTGCGCTCCATCTCGCACGACCTGCGCACGCCGCTCACCAGTATTTCGGGTAATGCCGACGTGCTGCTCGACCAGGGCTCGACCGGCACCGCCGTGCTCGACGCCCAGACGCGCCGCGGCCTGCTCCTGTCCATTCGCTCGGATGCGCAATGGCTCAACGCCACTGTCGAGAATCTGCTCGCTATCACCAAGCTCGAGGGTGGCGGCATGCATCTGTCGACCACGCTCGAGCTCATGGACGATATCGTCGAGGAGGCACTGCGCCACGTGAACCCTGCCGTGCGCGAGCACGACCTTAAGGTGGTGCCGTGCGACGAGCCGGCGCTCGTCAACGTCGATGCGCGTCTGATGGTGCAGCTGGTGGTCAATCTGGTGAACAACGCCATCACCTATACGCCCGCAGGCTCGCATATCGTGATTTCGATTGGCGTCGACGATGGACGCGTGGCGTGCTCGGTGGCCGATGACGGCCCGGGCATTGCGCCCGAGGACCGCGAGCGGATCTTTGAGTCGTTCTACACCGCCAACCATGGTCTTGCCGATAGCCACCGCAGCGTGGGCCTAGGTCTTTCGCTCTGCCGCTCCATTGCGTTGGCGCATGGCGGTAGCATAGAGGTTGCCGCGGCGGACCCGCACGGCTCGGTCTTTACGATTGAGCTTCCCGTCGCCGACGTTTCGTTTGATAAGGAGTAGCGCCGTGCCGAACTCTGCCGTAAAACCGCTCATCTTGGTCGTTGAGGACGACCCCGCTGTCCGCAACCTTATCGTTGCCGCACTCGAGGCGCACGGCTTGCGTCATATGGCCGTGGAGACCGCCCATGCCGCCATCGCCGCCGCCTCATCGCAGACGCCGAGCATCGTGCTTCTCGATTTGGGCCTGCCCGATATGGACGGCGTCAAGGTGGTGGAGTCGGTGCGCGCATGGTCGGGCATGCCGATCATCGTGGTCTCGGCGCGCAGCGAGGATGCGGACAAGATCCGCGCGCTCGATGCCGGCGCCGACGACTACCTGACCAAGCCGTTTTCGGTCGAGGAGTTGCTTGCGCGCATTCGCACGACGCTCAGGCGTCTCTCGTATGCGCAAACGGGCGGCGTTGCCTCCGAGGGCTCGTTCGATACCGGCGAGTTGCATATCGATTTTGATGCCGGCATCGCCACGATGGATGGCGAGGAACTGCATTTGACGCCGATCGAGTACAAGCTCCTGTGCCTGCTGGCGCATAACGCCGACAAGGTGCTGACGCACCAGTTTATCCTGCACGAGATTTGGGGCACGGCAACTAAGAGCGACCTGGCGAGCCTGCGTGTCTTTATGGGCACGCTGCGCAAGAAAATCGAGTCTGACCCCGCGCATCCGCGCTACATCCAAACCCACGTGGGCATCGGCTACCGCCTGGTCACCCAAGGCTAGATCGCCAACCACCATCCCAATATGAGTTGCGGTGAAATACGGTCTAACTTTGCCTAATTCCAGGCAAAACAGTCCGTATTCCACCGCAACTTTGTTATTTGCCCTTGGGCTTGCTGGCGTAGAACTTCTTCTTTTTGGGCTTGCCGGCGGGGGAGGGTTTGCCGGCAAAGTTGGACTTGCCGTTGCCGGCCTGCGCGTGCGCGGGCGCCGTTGCACGGGGCTTGCGGGCTTCGGGATTGCGCAGTTCCTCGGTTCGCTCTGCAATCTCCTCGGCGCTAAAGCCGACTTCGGCCATGGCGTCCTCGATGGGCAGGCGGCGCACGATATAGCAATGGTGCACCTTCTGGTTGCGTGCGAAGTCCTCGGGGATGGTCTGTGCCGTAATGTCCTCCAGCACGACGCCCGCGCGCGCGAGCTTGCGCGTCTCGGGGCGGAAGCCGCGCAGGTTGCAGCTAAAGATGGCATGGCCGCCCTGTGCGAGCAGGCGCGATACGCCGGCCAAAAGCTCAACATGGTCGCGTTGGACATCCCAGGTACGGCGGCCCATCTTGGACGAGTTCGAGAACGTGGGCGGGTCGACAAAGATCAGGTCCCAGCGGTTGCGCGTCTGGCGTTGGTCGCGAATCCAGGCGAGCACGTCGTCGCGCACAAAATGATGCTGCGGTCCCACAAAGCCGTTTTGGCGCATGTTGCGCTCGGCCCAGTCCAGGTAGGTGTTGGAAAGGTCGACTGTCACGGTTTCCTCGACGCCGCCGTCGGCCGCATAGCAGGTGGCGGTGCCGGTGTAGGCGAACAGGTTGAGGAAGCGGCGCGCCTGTTTGGCGTGCTCGCGCACCAGGTTGCGGGTGACGCGGTGATCCAGGAAGATGCCCACATCCAGATAATCGTCAAAGTTGACGGCAAAGGTGAGTCCGCCCTCTTCGATGAGCGGCAGGCGACGGCGAGCGATGTTGGCGCGCTCGCCTGATGCGCCCTTACCGGCGCCCTGCTTGCCGTACTGCGAGCCGCCACGTGAGCGCATGCGGGCCTTGGCGTGCACATGCTCGGCCGGAACATCCAGGATGCGCGGCGCGATGGCCAAGATGTCGAGCATGCGGGCCTGGGCTAGCGCGGGATCGATGGTCTTAGGCGCGGCGTACTCGGCGATGACGAGCCAGCGGCCCGGCGTCTGCGGGCAGCCCTCGTACAGATCGATGGCGGCGGAGTAGTCGGGTAGGTCGGCATCGTAGACGCGGTAGCAGCTCACGCCCTCGCGCTTGGCCCACTTGCGACGCAGACGGGCATTCTTACGCAGGCGGTTGGCGAACTGCTCGGACTCGGGGATGAGCACGGGCAGCGGCTTGCCGTCGCCCAGGTCGAGCATGGCGGCAGGTTCGGGCATGGGGGTGTTGGCGGCGTTGTCGTTGACTTCGTTGGCATCCGCAACCTCGGCCTCGGCATCCGCACTGGTCGAAGCCTCAAACGCCGCGGCGGCGTGGTCGAGCGAGGGCCAAACCTCAATAGTTGCCTCCTCGTTATTGGGCATGACGGCGATCGAGCGCTCGGGCTCGGCGTGGAGCGCGCGGGCCAGCAATCCATCGCGGGTGAGCGCGGCGACCGGCGCCGCGTCAAGCTCGGGCGCGCGGCGCAGCTCACCGATGAGCGTCATGGTGTCATACATGAGCGAAAGCGGTGTCTCGGTCGTATCTGCGACCACGGCGGCACCGGCGACGGCGCCCGCATGGTCCAGCACGGTGGCGGACTTGGCGGCGCAAAAATCGACAAAGCGCTTGTAGCCGGCGCACTTGACCATGCGCTCAGCGGTCTTGCGGGCGGCGGGGTCAACATCCACGGCCACGATGCGTGCCTGCCGCTCGCGTGCTGCCGCCTCGCGCTCGCGTGCCTCGGCAAGCAGCTGCTCCCACAGGGCGGCGTCGTGCAGCTGCCAGCCCTCAAAGCCCCAGCGCTCGCGGGCGGCCCCCGGGGCGCGGTCGGTTAGGATATTCACGGCTTCCAGCAGCAGGCCGCCGCCGGCGCACGAGGCGTCGATCAGCGTGGGCAGGGCCTCGTTCTCGTAATCGTCGGCCGTCAGCTCGCGCTCGCACAGTGCGGTCCAGCCGACCTGCGCCAGCACCAGGGCGGCGTAGTCGGGGCGCAGCACGTGCGCGCCCTCGCCGGCGCGGGTCGCTGCGGGCGGCAGGCGTTTGAACAGCGGGTCGCCTGAAAGGTCCAGGCTGATGCTCGCGCGGCGCTGGCGCAGCGAAAGCAGCAGGTGAACATCGGAATCGGCGGCGTCGACATCGGCGCGACGGCCCGTGGTCTCGGCCAGGCGGTCGCACAATGCGTCCTTGGCGCGCAGGGCCGAGAAGCGCGTGTTGCGCAGCTGCTCGGTCACGCCGCGGGCGGTGATGGCGATGGTGGCGCCGGGGCGAACAATGCCCTCCCAGGCGATGTCGTAAACGCTATCGTACAGTTCATCGGCATTCTGCGCCTCAAAGCGCCCGAGCACCACGAACACGCGGCTCGCCAGGCGCGACCACAGACAGGCGCGGTAGCCTTGCTCGAGCTCGCCCTCAAATGTAGCGCGGCCCTTCAGCCGGCGAACATGCGAAAGCCCGAGGCGTTTAAGCTCATCGGCGAGTGCGGACTCAAAGCCCTCGGGGCAGCTTGCGTAAAATTCCATGGGTGACCTCTCTGGTTGCGTCGCTCCATTATATGATGGATGCTTCGTTTGCCCTTATCCTCGAAAGGAACCCATATGATTGATGCGTACCCCGAATCCGCTGTGCTCTTTTTTGACGTGGACGGCACGCTGACGTCGTTCGATCCCGACGATATGACCGATAAGGACTTTTCGGCGGTTCGCCCCTCGCAGATGGTCGTCGAGGCGTTTCATCGTCTGCGCGACGCGGGGCACAAGGCGTTTATCTGCACGGGTCGCCCCCTGTGGCTCATCGCGGACAGCTTGCGTGCGCTCGACCCCGCGGGTGTCGTTGCCATGGCGGGCGCCACGCTCGAGGTCGAGGGCCGCGTGGTGCATGAGGACTGCTTTGGCGAGGACGTTATCGAGGAGCTTGCACGCCGTATGGCCGCGGCAGGGATTGAGGCCTTTTTCGAGACCAACGTGGCTACTTTTGCCCTGGAACCCGCGGGTGTTGAGCAGTCGTCTCTGATCGGCACTTCTGTGGTGCACAGCGCCGAGGAAATGCGCGTCGACGGCAGTCTGCGCGTGGGCAAGGTATGCCTCAATGTGCCCAGTTTGGCTCGCGTTGCCAACGATGACGGCTTTATCGATCGCGAGTTTGAGCTGTGCAATACCGGTGGTCGGAATCGCGAGCTGAGCCCCAAGGGCATTGACAAGGGCGTGGGCGTGGCGCGAGCGCTGGCGTATCTGGGCCGCGAGGGAAATGCGCGCACCTTTGGCTTTGGCGATTCGGGCAACGACCTGGGCATGCTCGCTGCCGTCGAGACGGCTGTCGCCATGGGCAACGCCATGTCCGAGGTCAAAGCGGTCGCCGACTACGTGACTGACGATGTCGCACACGACGGCACCGTCACCGCCATGCAGCATTTCGGCCTCATCTAATGAATCCCGCATTCTGACGTTTGCCTAAACTGCGGCTCTTTGCTTTTGCATGCTCAATCGATTTATCAAACCAAACACTAAAGCGTTTATACCGTTCGCCGAGAAGATAAAAACCCGCAGCTCACGCCTTGATAAACATAGGTAAAGTGTTTAGCAGTTTATCGGCCGTATGCTAACGAAAGGAATCAGGCAGATGGCAATCAAGGTGTTCGCTGACGGTGCAAACCTCGAGGGCATGCTCGACATGTACGAGAACGGCAACGTTCAGGGTTTCACGACCAACCCGTCCCTTATGAAGAAGGGTGGCGTGACGGATTACCGCGCGTTTGCCAAGGAGGTTCTGGCTCACATCACCGATGTGTCCGTCTCGTTTGAGGTCTTTGCCGATGACGTCGAGACCATGGAGGTCGAGGCCCGCGAGATCGCTACCTGGGCCGACAACGTCTACGTCAAGATTCCGTGCGTGACCACCAAGGGCGAGTCCACCGCCGAGCTGGTCCGCAAGCTTTCGGCCGATGGCATCAAGGTCAACGTCACCACTATCTTTACGCCCGAGCAGGTCGACGAGATGGTCGAGGCCGTTGACGCCGAGACGCCGTCCATCATCTCGCTCTTTGCCGGCCGTATCGCCGACACCGGCGTCGACCCCATTCCGTTTGTGACGGAGTCGGTCAAGAAGGCCGCCGCCAAGCCCAACTGCGAGGTCCTGTGGGCGTCCACGCGTGAGCTTATCAACATTTACCAGGCCGAGGCCTGCGGTTGCCAGATCATCACGGTGCCCAACAGCATCCTGGCCAAGCGCAAGAACATCGGCCGTGATCCGTACGAGGTCTCGCTCGACACCGTCCGTGGCTTTGCCAAGGATATCGCCTCGCTCGGGTTCCACATCCTGCCGTAACGCGAACACTGGCTGCGCCGCGGGTTGTTTGCCCCGGCCTTTCCTTTCCCTATCGCTCACGCGCTTCGCGAGGGTCGCACTAGGCAAAGGAAAGGCCGGGGCTGCCGACACGAGCTTGCCGGTAGGTTGGTAATCGGCCTCCATATCCTGCCGTAGGCAAAGGTACCCCCGCCTGCGCCGTGCAAAATTGAGAGTATTCAGCAAGGTAAAGGCTTTTACCAGTTGGGTGAAGCACGGAACAGCCCCCGTTTTGGCTCTGACGACGCTAAAACGGGGGCTGTTTTTTGCTTTTTCGTCTCTGAGGGGCATCCGGAACGGTGGAATTTGCAGAATACTCGCGATTTTGCACATCGCTACAGGGGGT
>OLFT01002998.1_pt1 | contig 13281 bp, 15 predicted proteins | sample 1604921 | NCBI WGS metagenome assembly OLFT01 (sample SAMEA3888897, study PRJEB22519) | human gut metagenome | biome: human gut; feature: human-associated habitat; material: faeces | place: Denmark | collected 2013 | reverse complement strand
AATCGACTGACCTTTCTTTTTTACCCAATAATATCTTTAATTAAGGGAAACGGGCTCGATATACCCTGCTACCACATCCACGCCAGCAGCCTTGGCCCGCTGGGCGGCCTCCAGCATGGCGTAGGTCTTGCCAACGCCTGCGGCATAACCGAAGAATATCTTCAGCCGGCCGCCAGCCGGTTCCTCCGCTTGCTGGATGCTCCGCAGCAGACGGTCGGAATCCGGCCTTCGATCATCCTGCATGGTAGTTGCTCCTCTCTGTGAAAAAATAGGCGTCCTTTCTGGGACGCGCCCAATTTAATATGTATCTTTATGAGACTGGGAGTCCGCGGCCGCGGACTCCTGTTTTTTTGCGGCTTCTTCCTCTTCTGCGTCCCAGTAGGGCGAGATCCCGCCCTTGTCCAAAAATTGGCCGAATCGCCCAACCACATAATAACCTAAGACTGCAACAAAAAGAAACCCACCGATCAAGACCAATGCTTCCACACGAACCCCTCCCAAATATGTCTCTCGAAGGTGTTGCCTTTTGATAGTTCCATTATAGACGCAAAGGCATATGTGTGAGATTCGCGTTTGACGCATGGGATAAAGATTGCATTAAACATCGATGGATTTAATTGAACTTTAATGCGGAGGGGCCAACTCAAAGGGCACATTTATGACTTCCGTGGTAGAGTGAATCCACGAAAAGGAGGTTTCACTATGCAAGTCGTAATCGGTGCGATCGGTGTCCTCACCGTCGCGATCCTGGGGTATCTCACCTGGGTACTTATGAAGGAGGAGTAAGAAACGTTATGAACTCAGTATTACAGTATGTGCTGTATGTAGGCATCCTGGTGGCCTTTGCCATCCCGCTGGGATTCTATATGAGCAAGGTCATGGACGGAGAGAAAACCATCGTCTCCCGCGTCTTGGGTCCGGTGGAGCGGGGCATTTACAAGCTCCTGCGCATTGACCCTGAGGAGGATATGGGCTGGAAAAAGTATCTGGCCGCCGCGCTCCTCTTTAATCTATTCGGCTTTATCGTCCTGCTGCTGATTCTGCTGTTCCAGGGGTATCTGCCCTGGAATCCCCAGCATTTAGGCAACCTCAGTTGGCACCTGGCCTTCAACACCGCAGCCAGTTTTACTACCAACACCAACTGGCAGGCTTATTCCGGCGAGGTGACGCTCAGCAACTTCTCCCAGGCCATGGGCCTGACAGTGCAGAACTTCGTCTCCGCTGCCAGCGGTATCGCGGTGCTGTGGTGCCTCATCCGGGGCCTGACCCATGTGAAGAAAAACGGTGTGGGCAACTTCTGGAAGGACCTGACCCGCTGCACACTTTACATCCTGCTTCCCATCTGCCTGGTGTCCACCATTGTCCTTACCCAGCAGGGTGTGCCCCAGAGCCTGAGCGGCAACCAGTATGTAGACCTGGTGGAGCCCATCGCCGTGGACGCGGAGGGAAACGAACTCAAGGCTGCGGAAATTGATGTGGATGCCGGTACCGTCACCGTGGACGGTGAAGTCGTGGAGGACGCTCAGATCATCACCCAGGAAGTCCTGCCCCTCTACCCCCAGGCCAGCCAGGTGTCCATGAAGCAGCTGGGCACCAACGGCGGCGGTGTGCTGGGCCTGAACTCCGCACATCCCTTTGAGAACCCCACCGTCCTCACCAACATGATCGAAATGGTGTTCCTGCTGATCATCGCCGTGGGACTGTGCTTCTCCTTTGGCCGCAGCATCACCACGCGGGGCGTCACCAAGGGCATGAAGCAGGGCGTCGCTATCTTCATGGCCATGTTTATCCTGATGGCAGTCGCCCTTTGGATCGGTGCCGCGCAGGAGGCCAACGCCACGCCCGTTCTGGAGCAGAACGGCATCGTGGATACCACGCTGGGCAACATGGAGGGCAAGGAGACCCGGTTCGGCGTCACCACCTCCAACACCTGGGCCGTCTGGACCACCTGTGCTTCCAACGGCTCTGTCAACTCCATGCATGATTCCTACACGCCCCTGGGCGGCATGATCCCCATGCTGCTGATGATGCTGGGCGAGGTAGTCTTTGGCGGCGTTGGCTGCGGCTTGTACGGCATGATTGGCTTTGTCATCCTGACCGTGTTTATCGCGGGATTGATGGTGGGCCGGACGCCCGAGTATCTGGGCAAGAAGATCGAGCCCCGGGAGATGCGGATGGCAGTCCTTCTGTGCCTGGCGACGCCCATCGCCATTCTGGTGGGCTCCGGCATTGCCGCGCTGCTGCCCGGCACGGCGGATAGTCTGAACAATCTGGGCGCCCACGGACTCAGCGAGGTGCTGTATGCCTACTCCTCCGCCGGCGGCAACAACGGTTCTGCCTTCGCGGGCTTCAACGCCAATACTCCTTTCCTGAACACCAGCATCGGACTGGTGATGATTTTCGCACGGTTTGTTCCCATGACTGCCACCGTGGCTATTGCTGGCAGCATGGCTACCAAGAAGCGGGTAGCCCAGAGCGCCGGGACTCTCTCTACCTGCAATGTGATGTTTGTCTTCCTGCTGATTCTCATCGTGCTGATCATCGGCGCATTGAGCTTCTTCCCCGCGCTGTCCCTCGGCCCCATCGCCGAGTTTACCCAGATGATTGGGTTCGATTAAAGGTAGGTGTTCCAAATGGCTAAAAATAAATCTTCCCTTACGGATAAGGCGATCGTGGGCCGGGCGGTCAAGGACGCCTTCCGAAAGCTGGCTCCCAAGGATCAGATCAAAAACCCGGTCATGTTCCTGGTCTATGTCTCCGCGATTCTGACCACGGTGCTGTTTGTCCTGTCCCTGTTCGGCATCTCTGACGGCATCGTTTCCAGCGGCTTCATCCTGGCAATTACTGTGATCCTGTGGCTGACCAGCCTGTTCTCCAACTTCGCCGAGGCCATCGCCGAGGGCCGGGGCAAGGCCCAGGCCGATACCCTGCGGGCCTCCCGCCGGGATGTGATGGCTCACCGACTGTCTGACCCTGCGAACCACGACAGGGCAGAGGAAATCACCGGCGCGTCTCTGCAAAAGGGCGATGTTTACATCGTAAAGGCCGGCGAGCAGATTCCCGCCGACGGCGAGGTCATCGAGGGCGCCGCCTCCGTGGACGAATCCGCCATCACCGGCGAGTCCGCCCCCGTCATTCGGGAGGCCGGCGGTGACCGCAGCGCCGTCACCGGCGGCACCACGGTGCTGTCAGACTGGCTGGTGGTTCGGGTGACCCAGGAGCCCGGCAGCTCCTTCCTGGACAAGATGATCGCCATGGTGGAGGGCGCCAACAGGAAAAAGACCCCCAACGAGATCGCTTTGCAGATTCTGCTGGTGGCTCTCAGCATCATCTTCGTGCTGGTCACCGCGTCGCTGTACTCCTATTCTGTGTTCTCCGCCGATCAGCTGAGTATGAGCAACCCCACCTCCGTCACCTCGCTGGTGGCTCTGCTGATTTGTCTGGCACCCACCACCATCGGTGCCCTGCTCTCTGCCATCGGCATCGCCGGTATGAGCCGCCTGAACCAGGCCAACGTGCTGGCTATGAGCGGCCGTGCCATTGAGGCCGCCGGCGACACCGATGTGCTGCTGCTGGATAAGACCGGCACCATCACTCTGGGCAACCGGCAGGCCGCCGCCTTCATCCCCGTGGACGGCGTCACGGAAGAAGAACTGGCCGACGCGGCGCAGCTCTCCTCTCTGGCGGACGAGACACCCGAGGGCCGCTCCATTATAGTCCTAGCCAAAGAAAAACTCAACCTCCGCGGCCGGGAGTTGGGCGACAAGGACATGACCTTCATTCCATTCACCGCCCAGACCCGCATGAGCGGCGTGGACTATAAGGGCGGTCAGGTCCGCAAGGGCGCCGCCGATGCCATCCGCGCCTGGGTGGAGTCCGGCAACGGCATTTACACGCCCCAGTGCGAAAAAATCGTGGACGATGTGGCCCGACAGGGCGGTACGCCGTTGGTCGTTGCCAAGGATCACCGGGTGATGGGTATCATCCACCTGAAGGACATCATCAAGGACGGCGTCAAGGAGAAGTTCGCCGATCTGCGGAAAATGGGCATCAAGACCATTATGATCACCGGCGATAACCCGGTGACCGCCGCCGCCATCGCCGCCGAGGCAGGCGTGGATGACTTTCTGGCGGAAGCCACTCCGGAAACCAAGCTGACCATGATCCGCAAGTTCCAGAACGAGGGCCATCTGGTGGCCATGACCGGCGACGGCACCAACGACGCCCCCGCCCTGGCCCAGGCCGATGTAGCCGTAGCCATGAACTCCGGCACCCAGGCAGCCAAGGAGGCCGGTAACATGGTGGATCTGGACTCCAGCCCCACCAAGCTCATCGAGATCGTCCGCATCGGCAAGCAGCTGCTGATGACCCGGGGCAGCCTGACCACCTTCTCCATTGCCAACGATATTGCCAAGTATTTCGCCATCATCCCCGCTATCTTCATGACCCTGTATCCGGGCCTGGCAAAGCTGAACATCATGGGCCTTGCAAGCCCCACCAGCGCTATCCTGTCCGCCCTGATCTACAATGCCCTCATCATTGTGGCGCTGATCCCTCTGGCCTTGAAGGGCGTGAAGTACCGGGAGGTCCCGGCAGGAAAACTGCTGAGCCACAACCTGCTGGTCTATGGCCTGGGTGGTATCATCATTCCCTTTATCGCTATCAAACTGATTGACTTGATCGTGGCACCCCTGCTGGGCGCCCTGTAAATGGAAAGGAAGCATTGATGATGATCTGCGGTACAACAAAACAGCCCTCCGGCTTGTGGGACGCTCCGGCGTCCCACACTTCCCGGAAAGAATGGCTGAAACGGGCCGTGGAACAGATTTTTTTCAAACATCCGATACTGGCGCTGACGGCCTCCATGCTGGTCATGGGCGTGGGGATGCTGCTGGCAGTATCAACTTTCACGCTGATACTGACGCTCCCATTGGGCCTGCTGCTTGGCTGGCTTTGAGATGAATGACAGAAAGGAAGTCTTCCTATGAAAAAAGCAATGAAGCTCCATATCGACAAGAGAGATTTGACAAGAGATGTATTTGGACTGCTGGTTATGGTGGGCTTATTATTGGCAGCGCTCGCCGTCAGATGTGCCATCTTTCTTCCTGAATATCTGTAAGGAGGCATTTTCCCATGAAACAAACAGTTTTACGCGCATTTGGACTGGTGCTGGTGATGACCGTCCTGTGCGGGTTTCTTTACACGGTGGTCTGCACCGGCATCAACCAGACGCTGTTTCCCCATCAGGCAAATGGCAGCGTCATTGAGATCGACGGAAAGACTTACGGTTCCGAACTGCTGGCCCAGCAGTTCACAAAGCCAGAGCACCTGTGGGGCCGCCCTATGAGCCTGGATCTCACCTCTTTCACGGATGAGGCGGGCAACCCGGTGATGTACGCCTGGGCCACCAATAAATCCCCCGCCGGTGACGAGGAGGACGCCATGGTGCAGGAGCGTATCGACGCCCTGCTGGAGGCCGACCCCTCTATGGAGGGCACGGCGATCCCCGTGGACCTGGTGACCGTTTCTGCTTCCGGCCTGGACCCCGAGATCAGTCCCGAGGCGGCAGCCTATCAGGTCCACCGTATCGCCCAGGCCCGAGGTATGTCCGAGGAGGATGTACAGGCGGTCATTGATGAATACACCACCGGACGCTGGCTGGGCATCTTTGGTGAGCCCCGGGTCAATGTGCTGAAGGTCAATCTGGCGCTGGACGGCATTCTGACGGAGGAGGGCTGATATGCTCTATCCCTATCGGCTTGTTTTTGAAGAACACCTTGCGGGCTCAACAGCATATGAGATTTCTTCTCCTGTCGGTGGCTTTCTGGAGATCGTGGGTATCCTCTGTGACTTGTTCGATGAACTCCCAACGGTTCTGTACCTGCCGGAAGGCACCGCAATGACACTTCTATTCCGGGATGTGGCCTATCAGGAGCGGGACATCATTGACAGCGTGGGCAGTCTGTCCGCCCAGGTGAATAAGACACTGCCGCTTCGCTTTTACGGCACCACGGATTCCCGGGAGACGGCGGAACTGACCGTTCAGGTGGATGAGCAGAACAGCGGCAAGGCCGTAGCGCGGATGCGCTCCGTCTCGGGCCACCCCATCGGGCAGATGAACAGCCTCGGCGTCCATCTGGATCTGCCGGACAGCCAGTGCATGGAGCATCTGGCAGCGGTGGCCAGCGCCATGACGCTGAACTCGCCAATGGTAGGGGTTGTGTCCAGGAAGCATGAGCAGTTTGTCAATGACTGTGGGCTCCTGGTGCCGACAGAGGGAAGCGCGTTCACCTATTTTTCCTGGCCCCCGGAAACCAGCCCCAGCCAATGTCTGTACGCCCTTCACGCAGAGCACAAAATGCAGCTGTGGCAGTCCTTTTTGGCAGACCGCCAGCAGCCGAAGGAATTTGACTGGCTCTGGGACCATTACTATTTTGAGGGTAGCCATTTCCTGCTGGAATGGGAGCTTGCCTTGCGGATGGTTTTGGAAAAGCTCCGGTTCCAGGTAGAGCGGACGGAGCACAGCTATCGGGTTTTGGATGGCTTCGGCCAGGAATGCCACTTTGACTTCACAAGAGGCGGCTGTGCGGAAAAGGTGTTTTTGAAGCTGCTCTTTCCCGTGGATTCCCGTTAAGGCCGGTTGCTTCATTGTGACCGTTCTTTATATAAATTCTTTCCTTGTCAGGAGAAGGCTCGGAGCATTGCGCCGCTCTGAGCCTTCTCTGTATTTCAGAAAGAGCCTGCTTTGAAAACACATAATTTAATACAGTCTTAATATGGAGGTTGCAACTCTAATAGTTTCCTCATACCCGACGTGCTATAATAAAAACTACCTTTATACGCCCTTATGATCGTCTTTATGAGGAGGAGCCTCAGACGTGTTGAAAGAGAAAATCCGGGAGATACTGGCGCCCTTTTGGAAAAGCGACCGGGTATCTCCCGCTCGTATCATTATATTTGGCTTTCTTCTGCTGATCCTGCTGGGGACGGTTCTGCTGATGCTGCCATTTTCCACCCGGGAATGGGGAGGAGCCTCCTTTACCGATGCCCTTTTCACCGCCACCTCCGCCACCTGCGTCACCGGCCTTGTGGTCCATGACACCGCAACCTATTGGTCCCAGTTTGGGCAACTGGTCATCCTGTTTCTCATTCAGGTAGGCGGCATGGGCGTGGTCACCATGGCCGTCGCCATCTTTATCTTCTCCGGCAAGCGGATCGGCCTGAAGCAGCGGTGGGTCATGCAGGAGTCCATCTCCGCGCCCCAGGTGGGCGGCATCGTCCGCATGACGGGCTTTATTCTAAAAACCGCCTTTGCTATCGAGGGCGTAGGCGTGCTGATTTTAGCGTTTCGCTTCTGTCCAGAGTTTGGCTTGGGACGCGGCCTGTGGTATGCGGTGTTCCATTCCATCTCCAGCTTCTGCAATGCAGGCTTTGATTTGATGGGCGTAAAGGCGCCGTTTTCCTCCCTGACCGGCTATGCCGGAGACCCCGTCGTAAATTTGACCGTCATGCTGCTGATCGTGGTGGGCGGCTTGGGATTTTTGACCTGGCAGGATATTTCCTCCCGGCGCTTTCGGTTCAAGGAGTACCGGCTGCAAAGCAAGCTCATTTTGGTCACGACGGCGGGACTGCTGCTGTTTGGCTTTTTGTTCTTCCTGCTGTATGAGTTTCGGCTCCCTCAATGGGACGTCCTGTCTCCCATGGAGAAAGTGCTGGCAGCCATATTCCAGTCTGTCACCCCCAGGACCGCAGGCTTTAACACAGTGGATCTGGCGCGGATGTCCGAGCCCAGCCAACTGCTGACCATCCTGCTGATGCTCACCGGCGGCTCCCCAGGTTCGACGGCCGGTGGTTTCAAAACCACCACCTTTGCAGTGCTGGTGCTGAGCGCCATCGCGGTTTTCAAAAAACGGCGCAGCGCCCAGTGTTACGGACGGCGGGTTCAGGACGGCGCGCTCCAGAGCGCCTGCGCGATTTTTCTCCTGTACCTTCTGTTTTTCCTTTCGGGCGGCATCCTGATCTGCTGCATCGACCAGGTCCCGCTGATGGACGCGCTGTTTGAAGCGGCCTCCGCCATTGGTACGGTGGGCCTGTCCCTGGGCGGCACCGCGCGGTTTTCGTTGCCGTGCAGAATGATTCTGGCGTTTCTCATGTACTTTGGCCGGGTGGGCGGTCTGACGATGATCTACGCATTCACGGCTAACAATCGGGCCGCTTCCTCCCAATTCCCGCAAGAACCGGTAACGGTAGGTTAAAAGGAGTATTCATATGAAATCTGTTCTTTTGATTGGACTTGGACGTTTTGGCCGCCATATGGCGGAAAAGCTGAAGGAGCTGCACCATGAGGTGCTGGCTGTGGACCGTAACGAGGATCGGGTCAATGACATTCTTCCTCTGGTGACCAACGCCCAGATCGGAGACAGCACCAATGAACAGTTCATCGCATCCCTGGGCGTCCGGAATTTTGACCTGTGCGTCGTCGCCATCGGTGATGATTTTCAAAGCTCTCTGGAGACTACCGCATTGCTGAAAGAGAATGGCGCCCCCTTCGTATTATCCCGGGCGGCTCGTGATGTCCATGCCAAATTTTTGCTGCGCAACGGTGCGGACGATGTCATCTATCCGGAAAGGCAGATGGCAAGTTGGTCTGCGGTACGGTATACTGCGGACCATGTGTTTGATTACATTGAACTCACAGACGACCACTCTATTTTTGAAACTGCGGTGCCATCGTCCTGGGTGGGGAAAACCATTGTGGAACTGGCTGTCCGGCAGAAGTACCATATCAATGTGCTGGCGACGAAATGCGACGGCAACCTGGAGCCTTTGCCCGGCCCCACACACTGCTTCCGGGCGGACGAGACCATTTTCGTTCTCGGCAGCAACCGGGACTTGCAGCGGTTTTTGAATCTGTGAGGCTCACCGTATGCGTGAGAAAATCTGGGAAACTCCGTGCGGTACGATCCATTACTGGATCAATGACAGGGCTGATGATCGCAAACTGACTCTGGTGTTTCTGCCGGGACTGACGGCGGATCATCGGCTGTTTGAAAAGCAGACCGCATATTTTGAAAACAAGTACAACGTGGTCGTGTGGGATGCGCCCGGACACGCCGCTTCATGGCCTTTCGAGTTTTCTTTCACCCTCATGGACAAAGCAAAATGGGTGGACGGCATACTCTACGCAGAGGGCCTGGGCAAGCCGGTCATCATTGGTCAGTCCATGGGCGGTTATGTTGGGCAGGCCTACGCGGAGTTGTACCCAGAAAGGCTGAAAGGGTTTGTGTCGCTTGATTCCGCGCCCCTGCAGCGCAGCTTTGTAACAGGGGCGGAGCTGTGGCTTTTGAAGAGGATGGAGCCTGTGTACCGTCACTATCCATGGAAGTGGCTGCTGCGTTCCGGCACCCGGGGTGTTTCAACCACGGAGTACGGGCGGAAGCTGATGTACGATATGATGATGACCTACGACGGAGATCAGGAACGCTATGCAAAGATTTCAGGACATGGGTTCCGGATTCTGGCGGAGGCCATGGAAGCGGATTTGCCGTATCGCCTGCAATGCCCGGCGCTGCTGATCTGCGGAGAGAAGGACCATGCCGGTTCCTGCATCCGTTATAACAAAGCGTGGCACCAGCGAACAGGAATCCCGATTCGCTGGCTGAAAAACGCGGGGCATAATTCCAACACGGATTCGCCGCAGATGGTGAATCAAATTCTTGATGCCTTCATCCTGAAAATTGAAGAACAGGATCATTGATGAAAAGGAGCAGTCACCCTTACTGCGTTTTGGGTGGCTGCTCCTTTTTGCGCTTTGACGAAAAAATCGAAATAATGGGCAGTAATTACAAGGGTGGCGTTGTGTTGTCAGATACGTAAAAAGAATCGCAATTTTTCCCTTTTATTCACAAAGAACGGTTTGATATGGTGTATGATAGTAAAAAAGCGAAGAAATCCAAAACAAATAAAAAGCGGCCGTGGTGCAACCGTTACAGTTAAACCACAACCGTTTATTTTCACTTGAACACGCAGTTATATTTTGAATTACACGATGATGCAGTCAAATCCAAAGGCGCCCGGAAAAGCATCCACGCACAATGGATGCAATTCCCTGCATGACCAGAAATACACCAATGACGGTAGTCATGGCCACAAGGCTGGCAATGGGTGACAGGAATGAGAAGAAACCGGCACATGCGAGCAGAACGCCAATCGCAGTGAACCAGCCCCAGCCGCGTACTCCAAGCCGCTGCAGGTCAAAGGAGTTCACGAATTTGGTTATGCCAGAGAAAATCAGCCACATTCCAAAAATGAACGGCAGGGTAAGCGCCGTAAACCATCCATTGCCAAGAACGAACAGAGACAGAAGCACCGTCAGAATTCCGTCCAGCAGGAACCATCCTGACCCGGCCATATCATTATGAGCAGTGGCGAAGATCACAATATCCACGATGCCTGAGAACAGCATCGCAACGCCAAGGATCACCGTCATGCTTGTGAGTGCAGCGCCTGGATTTCTCAGGCAGGCGATACCCGCAATCACAAGCAACACACCGGCAATGACCCACAACACACGGGAAGTTGTCCGACTCATCATGCATGCCTCCGTTCTTAGCTAGCTTTGTCTTTTATTCAATCGTGATTGTGGAATTTCTGGGTAGTTCTTTCTTTACCTGCTTGGGAAGAGATACTCTCAGGATACCATCCTCAAACTTGGCGGACACATCCCGAGGCTCAATTCCCTCGCCCACAAAGAAGCTGCGGCTACAAGCACCGGCGTACCGCTCCTGACGGATGTACTTGCCCTTCTTATCTTCCTGGTCCTTGTCCAATCCCTTGGCGGCGCTGATGGTCAGATAGCCATCCTTCAGGTCAAGCTGAACTTCATCCTTCTTGAAGCCGGGAAGATCAACATCCAACTCGTAGGTATTGTCGGTCTCCCGCACATCGGTCTTCATCAGGTTTTTGGCGTTCTTCCCATACAGCGGATTCCGAATAGAACGCATCGGGATCATAGGAAAGTCGTCATCAAAGAATTCATCAAACAGGTTCTCACCAAAAATACTGGGCATCATAAGTCATTCCTCCATTCATAATCCTTACTAAAATGCCCTGTGTGAGGGGGCTGTTTTGCCCTCCCGCTTGGAACGACTCTGTTATAGTCTCTTGCGTTAGCACTGTCAATAGGAGAGTGCTAATGTTAACAGAAATACAAAAGTTCGTTCACATATGATACGATTTCTCGGCCGTCAGGCATCAGCAATGCTGGGGCAGCATGGAATGCTTCAGCACTTTCAGTGCTCGCCTACGAATCAGTCAAGAAAATGATGTCGGTTATACCCCGATTGCACTGTGTAGAACCATTAAAAATGCTTTTTGCGATGAAACCGCAGGCGGCTTGCGCTTTGTGCAGATAGTGGTACAATGGCACTGAAAAAGAAGCTATTCAGGAGGCCACTTATGTATCAATACAGGATAGGTTCTAACCTGACACCGCTGTCTGGAAAGCCGGAGCCAGATACCTGCGTCCTTACACTGCTGTCCTCGGAGGAACTGGACCAGAATATCCAAATCCCAGGATTGGAGCAGGTTCTCCGCCATACACCTACAGCGAGGGATGCCCGCGTATGTAAGGCGGAACCCCACCGAAATTATCTGTGCGGGACTATTGTGACCCCACGGCATACGAAAGAAAAGGCCCCCATCGCCTTCGGCTATCTGATGACACCCAGCCATGTGGTTTTGTGCGACGATGCGGGTGTGGCCCATGCCATGATCCAGAGACTGATCCGGGAGAATCCCCAGATGGAAAAGAGCCCAGGCAGTTTCTTTTATACGTTCCTAGAGCTGATCATCGCCAAGGATATGCACCACTTGCAGGAATTGGAGGATAAGCTGGACCAACTCGAAGATCAGGTGCTGGCAGGCCAGTTGGAAGGATTCAACCCCCAAATGACGGCAATACGAAAAGAAATATCCAACTGGATACGGTACTATACGCAGCAGGATGATATGGTCTGTGAATTTCAGGAAAATGAAAATGAGTATTTCAATGAGCATGAACTCCGTCTGTTTCATATGGTGGAGAAACGCATTGGACGGCTGAAGGATGAGGCGCAGATGCTGCGGGAATATGGCCTGCAGGTGCGGGAACTGTTTCAGGCGGAAATCGATATTCGCCAGAACAACATTATGAAGATACTCACCATCGTCACGACTATCTTTTTACCCCTATCTCTGGTGGCAGGCTGGTATGGCATGAACTTTTCCAATATGCCGGAATTGACCTGGAAATACGGCTACCCGGCAGTCATCGGCATCAGTATTCTTGTAGTCTTGATTTGTCTCTGGGTGATGAAGAAGAAAAAATTCTGGTGAATCAGCAATATCGGTGGACCGGTACTCCTTTTGGCATAATTAACACCCCATTCGTCAGGCAGCATGCCATACTGTCTAACGAATGGGGTGCATCTCATTTCGGACTTCGCTGCATTTTAACGAAAATATTTTTTGGTTTAATTTGCAATCTTCACCAATGTCAGCATGCTCAATGCTTTTTCCTTAAGACGAGCACGAGAGCATCATGATCTATAGCCAATAAAACCTGCAACGCACAAAAGACCCGGTATCCACAAATGTGAATACCGGGTCTTTGTCCATGTTAAGCGTTTCCGAATCATCAAAGTGTGTAAGTTGTGTGTAAGCTCACACTGTCCGTCGACTTAAACACTTCAAAAGTGCGGGAAAAAGGCGGTTTTTCACAGGGAATCATCGGAAAATCAAGGGTCAGAGCGGGTTTTTAGTACATACCGCCCATGCCGGGGTCAGCGGGAGCAGCAGGTGCGGGGGGTTCGGGCTTGTCGGCCACCAGGGACTCGGTGGTCAGTACCATTGCGGAGACGGAAGCGGCGTTCTCCAGCGCAGAACGGGTCACCTTGGCGGGATCGATGATACCGGCGGCGACCATGTCGCAGTACTCCTCCTTGTAAGCGTCGAAGCCGTAGCCCAGCTTGCCGGAATTGCGGACCTTCTCCAGGATCACGGAGCCGTCCAGGCCGGCGTTGGCAGCGATCTGGCGGATAGGAGCTTCCAGAGCCTTGGCAATGATCTGAACACCGGTCTTCTCATCGCCCTCCACAGTGTCCAGCAGAGCTTCCACAGCGGGGATGACGTTCACAAAGATGGTACCGCCGCCGGCCACAACGCCTTCCTCAACGGCGGCGCGGGTAGCGTTCAGAGCGTCCTCGATGCGGAGCTTCTTCTCCTTCATCTCGGTCTCGGTAG
>OLFT01002995.1_pt1 | contig 13290 bp, 12 predicted proteins | sample 1604921 | NCBI WGS metagenome assembly OLFT01 (sample SAMEA3888897, study PRJEB22519) | human gut metagenome | biome: human gut; feature: human-associated habitat; material: faeces | place: Denmark | collected 2013 | reverse complement strand
TGACGCTGCCGAGCACGAAGATAAGCAGGCCGCCGACGATCAACGGCTTACGGCCAATACGGTCAGATAACAGTCCGAAGGGGATCTGGAACACCGCCTGCGCCAGACCGTAGATGCCGATCGCCAGGCCAATCAGCGCTTCACTGGCGCCCTGCAATGCCATGCCATACGTGGTCAGAACCGGCAGGACCATAAACATGCCAAGCATGCGCAGGGAGAATACCGTCCCCAAACCCCAGGTCGCGCGCAGTTCCCCTGGCGTCATTTTGTTATCGTTCATTACCACCTCAATATAAAAACTGCGCCTAGTGTAGCGGCGGGGGGTAAGAAGCGTAAATAAATGTTTGTTTAACAGATATTACGGGGCTGTTGCGCGATGCGACAAGTTGGTAAAAATCAATAAACCAGTGGAGGGGGACTCCACTGGCGAGCGGGAAAATTAAGGTAAAGTAAAGTCAACCCACTGGCTGCCGGCATCAGCCGATTTGACGCACTGCTCGACCCAGTAGACGCCGTGCAGCCCGGCTTCGACGTCCGGATACCAGAAGTCTTGCAGGAAGGCGCGATCGTCACGGTCCGTGGCGTCAATCGCCTGCGCATAGCGGCGATAGAGATTGGCCCAGGCTTCAAACAGCCCTTCCGGGTGGCCGCCGCCGATGCGATCGTCCGCCAGCGCGTTTGCGCTCAGGTAGGGCATCCCGCGTTCCAGAATGCGCGCCGGCTCGCCCTGCACCTCATAGCTGAGCTGGTTAGGATGCTCATCCCACCATTCGATACTCGCCTTTTCGCCGACGATGCGCACTTTTTGCGAGTGCATGGCGCCGCTGTTCACCGCGCTGGTCCACATCGAGCCAACCGCGCCGTTGTCATACTCCATCAGGACAAAGGCGTTATCTTCCAGCGGCGCGCGGGAGGGGACAAAGCTCTGGCGGGAGCACATCAGCCGTTTGATATTGAGCTGCGGCGCCATGGTCTCGGCGACAAACAGCGGATGGGTGGCCAGATCCCCCAGCACATAGCTGGGCCCGGCGAACTTCGGCGTTACGCGCCAGCGGGTGGATTCTGCCTGCAGCTCGACGGCCTGGTTATGAAAGCCGTGGGCGAACTGCATATTGACGATGCGGATCTCGCCGAGCAGCCCATCGGCAATCATCTGCCGCGCCTGCTGGATCATCTGATAGCCGGCGTAGCCGTAGGTGACGCCGACGATTTTGTTCTGTTTTTTGCTCAGGTCCACCAGCTCGCGCGCCTCTTCGGCGGTAAAGCAGAGGGGCTTTTCACAGATGACGTGGAGGCCCGCTTCCAGCGCCGCTTTGGTGATGGCGAAATGGGTATTGTTCGGGGTGGTGACCGAGACGACCTCGATCCCGTCAGGACGGCGGGCTTCTTCACGAAACAGGGTCTGGTAGTCGGCGTAGCAGCGCTCCGGCGCGATGCCCAGCTGTTCACCAAACGCGCGCCCGCGCTCGGCATCAACGTCAAGCGCGCCGGCCAGCAGGGTGTAAACATTGTCACGCAGCGCCGCACAGCGGTGGCTGTAGCCGATCTGGCTGGTTCCCCCGCCGCCTACCATGCCCCAACGCAGGGAACGGGATAAGGGTTTCAGACCGTTTAACATGGTGCTCTCCTTTTTGAAATCATTCGCACTCTGAGGCGCTCAATGCCGACGCCTGCGGCAACGCGCATCCGGATAAACTGACCTAAACTTAAGGAAATGTTTGTTCTGTTTCAATTGTTATGTGGAATTTATTTTTCATATATGCGAAGGGGATCGAATAAGCAGAAGTTTATTTTCTGCTGGATTGAAAAGAGGAGAGGGGAAACAACGGCAATGGGTGCAGGCCGGACGGTTGCGGAGTACTTTTCGTTACACGGCAAGATGAAATAAATGTTCTTTTTAGCCGCAGCGCGCGGTGCAATCCGCAGATTGCACCGGAGGAAGGATACCGCATTACGCTCCGCGCACAGACGCGGGGGCTGGCGAAGCGGCGGGAGGATTACCTGCGGCGAAGATGCCCTTCGCCGCCAGGCCTGCGACGGTGAGGGCAGCCGGGATGCCGAGGATCAAAAAGACGCTTTCGAAGGGCAGGTTGAGCGCCATCATCTCAGCGCCGGCAAAGGCGCTGAGGATCGCGCCGATCCGCCCGACGCCGTGCATCCAACTGGAGCCGGTCGCCCGCGCCTGCGTGGGGTAGTAACGGGCGGAGAGGGCGTTCATGCCCGTATTGGCGCCGTTCAGGCAGGCGCCGCTGATAAACGCCAGCATGCAGAGCAAGGCAAAGCTGCCCGCGGCGTAGCCCATCGCCATGGTAAACAGGCCGCCGACGGCGTAGATCATTCCCAGCGCGCGATGGGGATTGATGCGGTCCATCAGCCAGCCGGCAAACAGCGAGCCGAGTGTGCCTCCCGCCTGGTAGATCGCCGTCATCACGGCCGCCTGGCTGACGGTAAGCCCGACCTCCTTAACCAGCGTTGGCAGCCAGCTGCCGAGAATATAGACCAGGAACAGCCCCATAAAATAGACCAGCCATAGCATCAACGAGCCAAAGCCGTACTGGCGGGAGAGCACAATGCGCATCGCGTTGCCGGCCGCCGGCTGCGCCGGCAGGATAAACGTCACGTTGTCGCTGATTTGTCCGGAATAAAGACGATTAAGGATGGCGCGAATGCGCGCCGCTGGCGCTTGTTTGATCACCAGAAAACGAACCGATTCCGGCAGCCGCCAGATAAGCAGGGGGGCGAACAGCAGCGGCAGAATGCCGCCGAGCGCCATCAGCGAGTGCCAGCCAAACTGCGGGATCAGCCATGAGGCGGTGAATCCTCCGGCCGCCGCGCCGAAGGTGAAGCCGCAGAAGATGACGGTAATAATAAATGAGCGCTGGCGTTCCGGGGCGTATTCCGACACCAGCGTCCCGATGTTCGGCATCGCGGCGCCCAGTCCAAGGCCGGTCATAAAGCGGAAGAACATCATCTGCTCAATGTTGTGCGAGAAGGCGGTGGCGATGGTCCAGAAGCCGAAGAAGAAGACGCTGTTGATGATGATCTTTTTGCGTCCCAGCCAGTCGGCGAGCGGGCCAGAGAAAATAGCGCCCAGCGCGAGGCCGATCAGCGCGGCGCTGATCACCAGGCCCAGCTGGTGGTTGCTTACCCCCCACTCCAGCTTCAGCGTCGGGGCGATAAAGCCCATGATCGCGATATCAAACCCATCGAGAGCGATAACGCAAAAGCCGAGAAAAATAATCTGCTTTTGAAAGCGGCTCAGCGGGTTACGGTTAATTAACTCTCTGACATCCAGGCGTTGAGTCTGTGTCATAGCGGATTCCTTATGCGCAGGAGCGCAGGTAGGGCTGCGCGGCAGTGAACAGTAATTGCGCCCGCTGGAGGGGCGGCAGGGCGCCCTGCTCGCCGTCGAGCGGCACCTCGAGGGAGACCGGCAGCGTCGCCGGCAGAGCCGACATCAGACCGTGCAGATCCAAACCGCCTTCCCCCGGCACGTTGCGCGCTGAGCGGGCCTGGCGGATGAGCTCCTGCTCGCTTTCCGGCCGCTGCGCCGCGCCATCGCAGAGCTGCATATAGTTCAGATGATGCGCGGGCAGGCTGGAGAGGGCGGCGAGCGATTCTCCCGCGCGCCAGAAATGAAGGGCGTCCACCAGGATGCCGATATCCTCCCGCCCGCTGGCGGCGATCAGCGCCTGCGCATCGGCGATCGTGCGCAGCTGGGTCCAGGGCATTGGCTCAAGGTTCATGGTCAGGCCAAACGGGCGGCCGGCCGCGGCGAGAGTGGCCAGGTTGTCGGCGCTGCGCTGCAGGTTGTCGTCATTCCCGGCGACTAACACCTGCCCGGCGCCAAGCCGCGCGGCGGTCTCCATAAAGCGCTGCAGCCGATCGTCGAGGGTAAACCCCGGGCTCAGGCGGACGATCTCCACGTCCGAGACGCGGATGCCGGTTTCCATCAGCGCGGCCAGGGTCGCGCGGACGGCGGGGGTATCGCCCAGCATATCGTAGTCCGGGTCGGCGGGGGTGGCGGGCAGCAGCCGCAGACCCACGTGGGTAAAACCGGTTCTGGCCGCTATCCGCACCTGTTCGGGGGGAGAGACATCGAGCAGGCTCAGCGCGGCGAGCGATAGGGTACGCATGTTCATAAATGGCTCCGGTTCAGTTGCAGGTGAAGTTAGCCAGGGGTATTGCCGTCCCTGGTTGTTATTGCTCTGTTTTTATTGTGTTTTCAGACAGTTTTTTGCCCACCAGGTAGCCGAAGGTCATCGCCGGCCCGAGGGTGATCCCTCCGCTGGGGTAATAGCCGCGCATCACGCTCGACATGTCGTTGCCGATGGCGAACAGGCCCGGTATCGGCTGCTGCTGCCCGTCCAGCACCCGAGCGTGTTCGTCGGTTTGCAATCCGCTGAAGGTGCCCAGCGAGCCGGGCAGAATGCGCACCGCGTAGAACGGCCCTTCGCGCAGCGGTCCGAGCGTCACCTGATGGTCACCCTGCGCGCGGTTATAGGCCGATGCGCCGCGGTGAAAATCGACGTCTTCACCGGTGCTGGCGAAGTGATTAAAGCGTTCTACGGTTTCCGCCAGCGCATCGGTATCGATGGCGCAAAGTTTCGCCAGCTCGGCCAGGGTGTTTCCTCGCAGCAGATAGCCGGTACGCAGCCAGGCGGTAGGGGTGAACGGAAAGGGCCTGGCGTGGCCCAGGCCATAGCGGCGCAGCGCGCGCCGATCGGCCAGCAGCCAGGCCTGCGGCGTGTCGCCCACGGGCGTCGCCGCCAGCAGGGCGGCGATAAAGTCGTGATAGGAGTCGGCCTCGTTAACAAAGCGTTGGCCGTTAGGCAGGACGGCGATCACCCCGGGCTTGGCTCGCTCCACCAGATGGGGAAACATCAGCTGCTGGCCGCTGGCGAGGGTGACGCGGGACACCGGCGCCCAGGCCAGCGGGTGGCGCAGGCGGGTATCGAACTGGCCGCCGACGGATTCGCCAAGGCGGATCCCCTCGCCCTGATTGTCAGGCGGCGCGGCGGAGAAATGGCCGTAGCCCTCCGCGGCGTGAGGCACCACCTGCGCCAGGCGCTGCCGATCGTGGGGAAAACCGCCGCAGGCCAGCACCACGGCACCCGCTTCGACGTGCATCTCCCCGTCATCGCTGCGCAGCACCGCGCCGGACACGCCCTGCGGCCCCTGCAGCAGCCGAACCGCAGGCGCATTGAGTTGAAAGCGCACTCCGGCGTCGAGGGCGGATCGCAGCAGACGGGCGACCAGCGCATTGCCATTGACCAGATGCTGCCCCCGTCCGGCGCGCAGCCGCTGCCAGCCGTGGCGCAGCAGGCGGCGGGCGGCATACAGCGCGGAGCGCGGCGAGCGGGTGGCGTTAAAAAAATGCGCCATGTCCGCGCCGCCGGCGATGCCCATCCCGGCCAGGCTGATGGTCTCCAGCGGCGGGCGCAGTCGGTGGAGCCAGTCGCCGAGCAGGCGGCCATCGTAGGGCTGAGCGGTCACCGACCGCCCACCGTTCGCCGCGCCCGGCGACGCGTGAAAGTCCGGCATGGCGCTGCCCGACAGAAACTTCACCGCCGTCCGCTGATGAAAAAAATCCACCATTTCCGGCCCGTGACGGAGGAAAGTCTGCAGCCGTTCGTCGGCGGCTTCGCCCCCCATCTCATGCTGCAGATAGGTCAGCGGAGCATCGGCCGCTTCGTCGATGCCCTCCGCCCGCGCCAGCGGGTTGCGGGGGATCCACAGCCAGCCGCCGGACCAGGCGCTGGTTCCGCCGAGCACTGACGCCTTCTCCGCCACCATGACGCTGGCGCCGTGCATTGCCGCGGTGACCGCGGCAGAGAGTCCCGCCGCGCCGGAGCCGACCACCAGCATATCCACCTTCACAGGCCCGCTCATGATGGACTCCTTACTGCAATGGTGAAAAAGCGGTGGGGCGCATCAGCACCGACTCGAGGCGCTCCACGGCGGCCAGTTCGCGATTTTTCCGCGAGAAGGTCTGCCAGCGCTCGTCCTGGGCCATCCGCGCGCGGCGTACCAGGCGATCGTCCAGGCTTTCGTAAGCCCAGATGTGCACTACCTGATTGACCACGCCGATCTCGGTAAAAAAGAAGCCGATCAGTTTGCCGAGATGGTCAGTTTGCACCGCCAGGGCATCGCTCTGGTACAGCGCCAGCCAGTCGGCCATTTTCAGCGGATTGATGGTGTAGGTGCGTTTTTCATAGATCATGATGTTTTCCTGATTAGTGGGTGGCGGGTTGCGCCAGATGGCAGGCGGCGAGGTAGCCAAACGTCAGCCCCGGGCCAAGGGTGATGCCGGGACCCGGGTAGGTGCCGGCCATCAGCGAATCCATGTCGTTTCCCACCGCGTACAGCCCCGCGATAGGGTTTCCTTCGGCGTTGACGACCTGGGCATCGGCGGTGGTGACCAGACCCCGGGAAGTCCCCAGATCGCCGGTATAGAGTTTGATGGCATAGAACGGCGCGCTGAGCAGGGGAGCGTTGCAGGCGTCAGGGTGATGGCCCGGATCGCCCATCGCCCGGTTATAGCTGTTGCCGCCTTTGGCAAACTCACGGTCCACGCCCTGCGCGGCGTCACGATTGTAGCGGGCGACCGTCTCGCTCAGGGTGTGGGCATCCAGCCCAAGCTGCTGCGCCAGCGCGGCCAGGGTGTCGGCTTTGTGCAGATAGCCGGCGGCGATCAGGGCGTCATTGTTCACCGGGGCCGGACGCGCCAGCCCGAGGCCGTAACGCTTCATCGCCTGGGCGTCGCACAGTAAAAAGCAGGGGGCATTCTCCGCAGCACGCTGCATCGCGCTGGCAAAATGGTGATAGGAGCTGGACTCATTAACGAAGCGTACCGCCCGCTGATTGACGGCAATCACGCCCGGCTTGGCCCGGTCGGTCACCAGGTGGGGGAAGCGCTCCTCGCTGCCGTCGGACCGGGTCAGCACCGATACCGGCGCCCAGAAAAAGTTGGATGCCCGATCGGCTCCCTCGCGAGCGTTAAGCGCCGCCGCGAGACGCAGCGCGGCGCCATCATTGGCCGGCGGCGACATGGTGAAGTGCTCTCGGGTGTCAGGCCGATAGCGCGCCGCCAGCGCGCCAGCGGCAAAACCGCCTGCGGCCAGCACCACTCCGCGCCGGGCGTGCAGCGTCTCTCTTTGCCCCTGACACTCGATCTCTACCCCGGTGACCGCGCCTTGCGCTTCGCACAGCGCCAGAACATTGACATTCAGCCGCAGGCTCATGCCTTTACGCAGCGCCGTGGTCGCCATGCGGGCAATCAGCGCATTGCCCATCGCCAGGCGGGTGCCGCGAGGGTATGTCACCCGGTCGCGGGCGTAGCGCAGCAGCAGTCGGGTGCAATGGGCCAGGGAGCGCAGCGAGCGACGCATATCGAGAAAATGTTGAATGTCGACGCGGTTGACCATCATTCCGCCAAACAGCAGCATCCCCGGCGGCGGCGAACGCAGGTCGCGAAACGCGTCACCCAGTTCACGGCCGTCATACTCCACCACCTCCAGCGCCCGACCGACGTCGACAGCGCCGGGCTCATCCGGATAGTAATCAGGTGAGAGTGGGCGCAGGCTATATTTCACCGCCCCCTCGCGCTCCAGAAAGGCGAGGGCCTCTCGCCCGGCGCTGACAAACGCCTCGGCGATATCTTCGCGGTAGTGGGCCTCGCCGATAATGGTTCGCAGATAGGTTTTGATCGCTTCGGCGCTACCGCTTTTGCCCGCGGCGCGCGCCTGGTCAGTATCATGCAGCCACACGGCGCCGCCAGAGATGGCCGAGGTGCCGCCGAACTGACCGGCTTTCTCCAGCATCAGCACCGACAGCCCTTTGCAGCTGGCGGTGACCGCGGCGGCAAAGCCAGCGGCGCCGCTGCCGATGACGATCACGTCCCAGCTCTTCATGCCGCCGCTCCCTGCGCCGGCGGGATGGCGCCGATAAACTGGCCCATCAGCGTCATCTGCGCCAGCGCCATTTCCGGCCCGGTCTGTACCCGGCAGCCGCGGGCGGCGGCGAAGGTGAGCAACGGCGTCATCACCGGGGCGGTGACAACGTCAGCCACGTGGGTGGCGCTGTCGAGCGTCTCCAGCAGCGCCTGCGGCAGGGGCAGCGCATCAAATCCGGCCATGCCGGCCGGCGAGCCGTTGACCAGCAGATCGACGCCGTGCAGGGTGTCCGGCAGCGCGCTCAGTCGCACCGCCGGAAAGGCTTCAGCCAGAAGGTCGTGCAGGCGTTGCCGGGTGGCGGGGTTTTGATCGTGCAGAGCCAGCTGACGGAGCCCCGCCTCGCACAATCCCCAGGCGATGGCGCTGCCGACGCCGCCGCAACCGGAGAGCAGCGCCTGCTTACCCGCCGGCTGAAAACCCTGTGCCTCGGCGGCGAGCAGAAAGCCGACGCCGTCCAGCATATCGCCCTGTAACCGGCCATCCGCCAGCTTGCGGATCACATTGATGGCGTTGAGTCGGCGGGCGCGCGGCGTAAGCTCGTCGACCAGCGCGGCGGCGCGTTGTTTATGAGGCACCGTCACCAGCACGCCGCTCATGTTCTGCCAGCCGCGCAGGGCGTTGAGGTAGGCGGCCACCGCGTCCGGGGCGATATCCACCGGGATCATGACGCTGTCCATGTGCTGTTCGGCAAAGTAGCGGTTGAAGTTATCCGGTGATTTCACCTGGGCAATCGGATGACCAATCACGGCGACAACCTGGGTAGTTCCACTGACCATTGCAAACCTCATTTGTTAAATGAATGTTGTGAAAGTATTTCAGTGGAAGCTGGGAGCGACAACGCAGAATTCGGACATGTCGGTTGTTAATCGCACGATCGCTGCGATAATCGCAGGAAATCGATAATGATGTTGCAAAAATGTGAGCGAATATGCAAAACACCATTCATCCTCGCGATCTGATCGTCGGTTTACAAAAAGGGTTGGCGCTCATCCAGCTTTTTTCTAAAACCTGCCCAAAGCTCACCGTCGCTCAGGCGGCGAAAATGAGCGGCCTGACGCAAAGCGCGGCACGACGTTTTCTGTTGACGCTGCTGCATGAGCGCTATTTGCAAACCGATGGGCGCTATTACTGGCTTACCCCGAAGACGCTGCGGCTTGGTCAGGCCTACGTCGATTCGGCGCAGTTTCCCCGCATGGTGCGGCCGATTGTCGAATACATCGCCAGCCGGACCGAGGAGCACGCCTCGGTGGGGGTGGTGGATGAAGATGAACTGGTCTATATCGCCCGCAGCCGTCATACGCCATTTAACTCCACGTCGGTTCGGCTTGGGGAGCGGGTGCCCATCTTTTGTACCGCCGGGGGGCGGTTATGGCTGGCTTCGTTGCCGGAAGCAGAGTGTGAAGCGGTTCTACAGCGCATTACCCGGGAACAACGCACGCCCTATACGGTGACCGACGTCGCGTCGTTGATGGAGAAGATTGCCCAGGTGCGGCGTCAGGGGTATGCCACTATCGAGCAGGAGTTTGAGATTGGTATGCTGGTGCTGGCGGTACCGTTAACCGACAGGGAAGGGACCTGGTGGGGAGCGTTAAGTCTGACCAGTCATCAATCACGGACTTCGCTGGGCGCGTTATGCCGCGACCACCTTGATCTGCTCTATAGCGCGCAGGCGATGCTGGTGGGTTAAACAGGGCAGCCGATGCGCTGCCCTCGGCGAGACGTCGTTTAGGCTGACGCTTTGTTGAGGAAGCTGCTCCAGTCGCTGGCGGCGTTATCGACAAAGGTGTTCCAGCTGGTGCCGGCGGTATTGACGAAGCTACCCCAGTTTTCCTTACCGGTGGTCACAAAGGTTTCCCAGTTTGTCTGACCGGTCAGGAAGGAACCAAACGCCATCGCGCTGTCGCCAACGAATGAGGCGAAGGCGGTACCGGAGGTGAGGACAAACGAGGTGAAGCCGACGGCAGAGTTGGCGACAAAGCTGGCGAAGCCGTTGGCCGCGCCGAACAGGTTAAAGCCGCCGGAGATGTACTCCATTTCGTTCAGTGTTAATTCTTTCATTGCGATTCCTTGTAGTGAATATTTCCCAAACGGGTGTAAACCCGAGGCGAAAAGTAGCATCGCGGGCGCGTGCGGCGCGAGCGATACCCGGTTAGCACAAGCTCATTTTTTCCTCATTTTTTGGGCGTGAGATAGCGAAACCGATGCGGGGGAGGGGAGGGGAAGTATGAAATGAGAAAGGAACCAATTTGCAACAGAAAAGAAAAAGCCCCGTCAAAACGGGGCTTTATATCGTACTGGAGAGCGAGATTATCTCACGTAAGCCAGCAGGCTATGTGAATCCGGCACCATAAAGTCAACGGACATCATCACGGACAGCGCAGTGATGGCGACGATGGAAAAGACGAACAGCTTGCGCGCCCAGACTTTGTCATCTGCCACTTTGTAGCCACGCAGCGCCATACCCAGCCACCAGACGCTGACCGCTGCCGCCACGACCAGGTATTTATACCCGGCGTAGCCGCCCAGCGAGAGCATCAGGGTCGCAACGGCAAAGGCGACGATGTACAGCGTAATATGGTTTTTGGCGACCGAAATGCCTTTCACCACCGGCAGCACCGGAATATTCGCCGCCTGATAATCCTTAAAGCGGAAAATCGCGATGGCGTAGGAGTGAGGCATCTGCCACAGGCTGAAGATAGCCAGCAGGATCGCCGCACCGCTGTCGAAATCACCGGTGACCGCGCAGTAGCCAATCACCGGCGGCGCGGCGCCGGAGAGTGAGCCAATCAGCGTGCCGTAGACAGAGTGACGTTTCATGTACAGGCTGTAGACGCCGACATATACCACGAACCCCATCACCCCCAGCCAGCAGGCCAGCGGATTTGCGCCGAACCACAGCAGCATAAAGCCAGCAATACCCAGCAAGGTGGCGTACACCAGCGAAGCTTCTGGCGAGATCAGCCCTTTGACCAGCACCCGGTTTTTCGTCCGTTCCATCTTACGATCGATGTCCCGGTCGATGTAGTTGTTGAATACACAACCCGAGGCGACCACCAGGGATACTCCAAGGAGCGTCCAGACGAACAGCGGATAGTCGATGTGGCCTTTGGAGGCCAGCAGGAAACCGCCGATCACGGAGATCAGGTTGCCAAAAATAATGCCTGGTTTCGTAACTTGCAGGTATTGCTTAAACATACTCGCCGCTCTTAGTGCATCATCATGTTGTAGTTGAGGTTCCACATAATCCAGATGGAGCCGACAACCACGATCGCAATGATGATTACGGTGAAGATAAATGCGGTCAGGTTCCAGCCTTCATCGGACTTGCTGTTCATATGCAGGAAGTACACGAGGTGTACCACGATCTGCACCACAGCGGTCACCAGAATGGTGCCAAGGATAACCGCATGCGAGGCGGAGCCACTCATCACCATGGCGAACGGAATGACCGTCAGGATGATGGACAGGATAAATCCTGTCATGTAGCTCTTCACGCTGCCGTGAGAAGCGCCGCTATGATCGGTAGAATGACTCATTACATCGCCCCCATCAGATAGACAACCGAGAACACGCAGATCCACACGACGTCCAGGAAGTGCCAGAACAGGCTCAGGCACAGGATACGCGTGCGGTTAGTGCTGGTCAGGCCACGACGTGAAACCTGGAACATCAGCACCGCCATCCAGATAAGGCCAGAGGTCACGTGCAGACCGTGGGTGCCGACCAGCGCGAAGAACGCGGACAGGAAGCCACTACGATCCGGACCAAAGCCTTCCATGATCAGGTGATGGAATTCATAGATTTCCATCCCGATAAATCCGGCGCCAAACAGCCAGGTCAACGCCAGCCAGGAAACCACCTGGCTCTTGTTGTTTTTGTACATGGCGATAGCCGCCATGCCGTAGGTGATGGAGCTGAACAGCAGCAGTGCGGTTTCAACCAGAACGAACGGCAGTTCGAAAATATCTTTGCCAGTCGGTCCGCCGGCCGTGCCGTTCACCAGAACGGCATAGGTAGCAAACAGCGTAGCGAAGATAATGCAGTCGCTCATCAGGTAGATCCAGAAACCGAATACCTTCATCGGTCCTGTATCATGGTGCCCGTGTTCATGCGCGTGGGCAGTATGCGCAAGAGTATCAGTTGCCATTTTTCAGCCCTGCTTTGTTAATCTCATCGAAATGCTGTTTTTCCAGTTTTTCGACTTCTGCAACCGGTACGTAGTAATCCACGTCCTCGTCAAAGCTCTTAATAATCCAGGTCGCTACGATGCCGATGAAGCTGGCGATCGCCATCCACCAGATATGCCAGATCATGGCGAAACCAAATACCGTCGCGAAGGCGGCAATGACGATGCCGGCGCCGCTGTTTTTCGGCATATGAATTTCTTCATAGTGAGCAGGCTGTTTGTACGCTTCACCTTTCTCTTTCATTTCCCAGAAGGCGTCACGCTCGTGAACCTGAGGAACGATAGCGAAGTTGTAGAACGGCGGTGGAGAAGAGGTTGCCCACTCCAGCGTACGGCCACCCCACGGGTCACCGGTCAGGGCACGGTTCTGATCGCGGTCGCGAATAGAGACGTAGAACTGAATCAGCTGGCACAGGATACCGCAGGCGATCAGCGCCGCACCGCAAGCTGCAACAACCAGCATCGGGTGGAACTGCGGATCGATCTGCTGGCTCAGACGACGGGTCATCCCCATGAAGCCCAGCACGTACAGCGGCATAAATGCTACGAAGAAGCCGATGATCCAGAACCAGAAAGCGCGTTTGCCCCAGGTTTCGTTCAGGGTGAAGCCAAAGGCTTTCGGCCACCAGTAGGTCAGACCTGCGAAGCAACCGAATACCACGCCGCCGATGATAACGTTATGGAAGTGCGCGATCAGGAACAGGCTGTTGTGCAGAACGAAGTCCGCGCCCGGTACCGCCAGCAGCACGCCGGTCATCCCACCTACGGAGAAGGTCACGATAAAGCCGATAGTCCACATCATCGCCGAGTTGAAGACGATGCGACCCTGATACATGGTGAACAGCCAGTTGAAGATCTTAACCCCGGTCGGGATCGCGATAATCATGGTGGTAATACCGAAGAAGGCGTTTACGTTCGCGCCGGCACCCATGGTGAAGAAGTGGTGCAGCCAAACGATGAACGACAGAACGGTAATACAGACGGTTGCCCACACCAGAGAGGTGTAACCGAACAGACGCTTACGCGAGAAGGTCGCGGCGATTTCGGAGAAGACCCCGAACACTGGCAGAACCAGGATGTACACTTCCGGGTGACCCCAGGCCCAAATCAGGTTGATGTACATCATCATGTTGCCACCCATATCGTTGG
>OLFT01002993.1_pt1 | contig 13300 bp, 15 predicted proteins | sample 1604921 | NCBI WGS metagenome assembly OLFT01 (sample SAMEA3888897, study PRJEB22519) | human gut metagenome | biome: human gut; feature: human-associated habitat; material: faeces | place: Denmark | collected 2013 | reverse complement strand
TAAAAACGTTGTCATTTATTTTTATTCAACACAGAAATAGTGAGGGTGATATGAGCGATGCCATTTCTTCGCAACTTGAAAACATCATTACGATGCTGATCGCCATTAGTATCGCCTCGGAAAGAGTGGTAGAGATTATTAAAGGATATTTTCCCTGGCTTAATCTGGAAAAGCAGGATCCAGTCATAGAAGGAAAACGCAAATCTGCCCTGCAGCTATTAGCGGTGGTGGCCGGAATTGTGACGGCGTTTTTGACGCAACCCTTCGTCGCAGGCAGTTTTTCAGCCTTTAAACACCCGGATCTGATGACATTATGTATTGGCTTGATGGCGAGCGGCGGGTCTGCGTTCTGGAACGCTATCCTTAATTATCTTTTGCAAGTGAAGAACCTGAAGAAGCAACAAGTCAACAGCGTGAAAGCGGATACAGTAGTCGATCCTCTCCCCCCATCTCCGGTTTATCAGGACATGGTTCCTGGCGCAGAACCGGTCAGCTCAAACCCCTGTTTCAATCCGGAGGGTAAATAACATGGTATGGCGTGTCGCAAAGAGTCTGCTGATACTCAGAGATCAGATTAATCAATATGCTCCGCACCGCAATAAGGCCAGCGATGGCACCATTGGTGATGAACATCATGCCCACACCAACTCGGATCATAACCCGCAGGTGTTGGATGGAAATATTGGCGTGGTTACGGCTATCGATATTACGCACGATCCCGCTCAGGGGTGTGATGCTCAGGCGATTGTCAATGCACTGGTCGACAGCGAAGACAAACGAATTAAATACATTATCTGGAACAAACATATTATTAGCGCTTCTGTCCAGCCATGGGTATGGCGCGATTACCATGGCGCCAGCCCGCACGATAAGCATTTCCACTTATCCGTAGTGCCGGTGAAAGCGCTGTACGATTACACCTTACCGTGGCTTTTCTTTAAGCCACAAACCTGGAAGTAAAAATGAGTTAATCCTCTTTCTCCTGTTACTACGAGGCTAACATGACACAACAAACTGATATTGAGAAAATAAAAGCGGCACTCAACGCCATCGAAGAACTCGAACAGATTGCCCGTTCAACGCAGCCAGCCGATGTAAAGAATTTTTGCGTGGAATATAACAAAACATGGAAAAAGAAAGTGGATGCCGCGCTGACGCTGCTTGACGGAACTACGGGCTCACTGCTTGTTAAGTTCGTTCCGTACTTACCCATGCTGCTAATGATTATTAAGATGCTTAAAGAAGGAGTTGAACAATATTGTCAATTGCATCTCGCGGTGGAGCCTCCCGTAGATAAATAAGTGCTCCCCATCCGGCCAGGGCCTGCACAGGCACTGGCCTCCTTCCGCACTCCCCCATCTATCCAGGTCTATCTCAGCCCGACGCCGACCTTATCCTGCGCCGGACAGTCCCGCCATATGGACGATAAGGCCCACCGCGGCGGCGGCGGCCAGCACCCAGGTCAGCTTCCACTTATAGCGAAACAGCAGCCAGGCGGCGGCGAGAGCAATGGCCGCAGACCATGGGTCGAAACCGGATGGCCCCCAGACGCTATGCCAGATAAAAAACAGCGCCAGATTCAGGATAACGCCCACCACCGCGGCGGTAATGGCGGTCAACGGCGCGGTAAATCCCACTTTATTATGCGTGGTTTCAATAAACGGACCGCCGGCGAGAATAAAGATAAACGAGGGCAAAAAGGTAAACCATGTCACCAGGCACGCCGCCGCGATGCCCCCCAGCAGCGCATCATCGACGCCCAATACCGCTTTGGTGTAGCCGCCGACAAACCCGACAAAGGTCACCACCATGATCAACGGCCCGGGGGTGGATTCCCCAAGGGCGAGGCCGTCCATCATCTGCCCTGCGGTCAGCCAGCCATAGTGGGTTACCGCCCCCTGGTAAACATAAGGTAAGACGGCATACGCCCCGCCAAAGGTCATCAGCGCGGCTTTGGTAAAGAACCAGCTCATCTGGGTCAGCGGATGCGCCCAGCCCAGCATTAGCGCCAGGGCGGTCATCGGCACCAGCCACAGCAGCATCCCGGCGATCAGTACCTGGGCGGTACGCCGCCAGCTGAAAATGGCATGGGCCGGGATCGGCGTCGCATCATCAATGATGGCGGCCCCGCCGGGGTGACTCTGCGCACGGTGGGTGTCCGCTTTGCCGAATGTCGCCGGCGCCATCCGTCCGCCGATAAACCCGACGATCGCCGCGGTCAGGACGATCAGCGGAAAAGGAACGTTCAGCGCAAAAATAGCGACAAAGGCAGCGGCGGCGATGGCCCAGTAGGCGCCATTTTTCAGCGCCCGCGAGCCGATGCGGTGCGCCGCCTGCAGCACGATAGCCGCCACGGCGGGTTTGATGCCATAAAAAATCCCCGCCACCACCGCGACATCCCCCCAGACGAGGTAGATCCACGCCAGCGCGATGAGTAATACCAGCGAGGGCAAAATAAACAGCACCCCGGCGATGACGCCTCCCCAGGTTTTATGCATCAGCCAGCCGATATAGGTCGCCAGCTGCTGCGCCTCCGGGCCGGGCAGGACCATACAAAAATTGAGCGCGTGCAGGAATCGTCCTTCCGAGATCCAGCGGCGGTTATCCACCAGCTCCTGGTGCATCATGGCGATCTGCCCGGCAGGCCCGCCGAAGCTGATAAAGCCGAGCTTCAGCCAGAAGCGAAAGGCCTGCCAGAAGGAGACGGAGGCGACGACGGAAGGACTGTCACTCTGCGGAAGAACCACCGTTTTGCTCATGATTGCCAGACCTCATTTCACAGGATCTCAGTAGGCCGTCGAACAGCGAGCAGGCTGCCGCCAGCAGTTGGTGATCGTCCGTAATGGTTTCCCGCAGCCCTGCAAGAATGCTTTCTCCCCCCGCCGCCTCCGGGGTCGGGTCCCCACCGACGTCCAGGAAGTGGATAAGCCGCCCCAGGGTATCGGGGATCGCGGCCTCCAGAGCACAGCGTCGGGCCAGAAGGTCGAAGGTCACCCGCGTGCCGACGTGCTCTTCAGGGTTCAGCGGCTTGAGACATCGTCAGGTTGAGGGTCAGGAGATGCATTCTCATGCAGTAGACATTACTACAGCATGTCGCGTATGTGACGTTTTCCCACGCGCCGGCTTTGATAAAGTTTGGCAACGCATTTGCGAAAAGCGCAAAAAGACGGCCCGCTTAGCGGCAGACCTGGCGCTAAGCGCGGGGTGGCGATAAAGGGCGCAGCAGCAGGGTGAACAGCGCCAGCCCCACCGGCACCAGGGAGCCCCACAGCACCGCGTTCCAGCCGAAGGCGTTGAGCAGAACGCCGGACGAAAACGAACCCACGATCATCACGCCGAAGACCAGAAAATCGTTGAGCGACTGCACCTGGGTCTTCTCTTCCGGGCGGTGGAAATCGATGATTTTCGCCGAGGCGCCGGTGAAGCCAAAGTTCCAGCCGATGCCGAGCAAAATCAGCGACAGCCAGTAATGATATACCCCGACGCCGCTGAGACCGACCGCCACCGACGCGCCGGTGATCAGCAATCCCGCCGCCGCCATGCGCACGGCGCCGAAGCGCTGGATCAACCGGCCGGTGACAAATCCCGGGCCGTACATCGCCATCACATGCCACTGGATCCCGAGGTTGGCGGCCTGCTGGGAAAGACCGTGCATATGCATGGAGAGCGGCGCGGCGGTCATCAGAAAATTCATCACCATATAGGCCACCGCCCCGCTGAACACCGTGGTGGCAAAGCCCGGCTGGCGGATAATCTCGCGCAGTGGCCGCCCTCCGCGCACGCTGGCCGCCGCGGGCTCTGCCGACGTCACGCCTGCCAGCAGAATGGCGGCGAGCGCCGCCACCAGCGCCTGAGCAAGAAAGGTGAAGGCGAAGGTATGGGTCGGCCAGAGGTGCATGGTGCCGGTGACCAGCATCGGGCCAATGATCCCGGCGGCCACGCCGCCGCCCATCACCAGCGACAGCGCGCGAGCGCGACGTTCCGGAGCGACGCCGTCGGTGGCGGCAAAGCGAAAACTGAGCGCCACCGCGGCATAGGCGCCGCCGAGCATCGCGGCGAAGCAAAACAGCAGAAAAGAGCCCAGCACCACCGCCAGAGCGGCCGCCAGACCGGTGACCACCCCAGCGCCGGTACCGGCCATAAACGCGGCTTTGCGGCCCCGCTTTCGCGCCAGCGCGCCGAAAGGCAAAATCGAGGCCGCCATCCCCAGCACAAACAGGGTGATCGGCAGCGTGGCCAGCGACGGGCTGGGGGCGAGGGTATTGCCGACGATAGCGCCGGTGGCGTAGAACACCACCGAGTTGGCGCCGGCCAGCGCCTGAGCGGCGGCCAGGCGGATGATATTTTTGTTCTGCGCCGCCAGCGGCAGCATCTGTTCTGTAGACATCCGTTCTTTTCACCGGTGTGAGAGTGACGCCAGCCTGGCCGTCTGGCATCGCGCCCTGTTTGTTGGGTTCCCTGACCGTTACCTTAGCCGCAAAATACGCTTTTGCACCATAGCGAATAGCAATATTACCCGGCGATCTGACTCCTCTTCTGCGCCAGATCGCCGGGCCGGGCTTCGCAGCCCGGTTTATTCAGGGGATCAGTCGCGCCGCGCCGCGGCGAATTTAGCCGCAATCATCGCGGCCGTCGGCTGGACGCCCCCCAGGCTCCACTGTTCCGGGTCATGTTCATCAATGCGGATCCATACCGACTGGCGGAACTGCGGATCGCCCTGCCCCTCAATCTCCACCAGCAGATCGGTCATCCGCCGCAGCAGCTCACTTTTCTGTTCCGCGGTCATGATCCCTTTAATGGTTTGCACGTTAACAAATGGCACGCTATGCTCCTTAGCATCTAAGTCTAAAATTCAAACTCAGAGTAGAAGGTCAATCTCGCGATGTCAAAAAATAAATCACTGCCCTACCTCGATCCGGAGCTGTGCGGCCTGGCGGAAGGAGCCAAAATACTCGGTGACCGCTGGGTGCTGCTGATCCTCCGCGAGGCGTTTTACGGTGTGACGCGCTTTGAAACGATGCAGACGCATACCCATATCACCCGCCAGACGCTCACCACCCGGTTGAAAACGATGACCGAAATGGGATTGCTCCGCAAAGTCCCCTACCGGGAAGCGGGGGCTCGCGAGCGCTATGAATATGTTCTCACCGATAAAAGCCGTAGCCTGGCGCTGGTGCTGTTCGCCCTGATGGAATGGGGCCACCAGCAGGTGCTGCACAGCGCGCCGCATATTGCGCTGGTGGATAGCGTCAGCGGCGAGGCCGTCCATCCGAGGTTCGTCACCGCCAGCGGCAGCGTGGCGAATCCCGCCGCGCTGCAGATCGTTAAAGCAGACGAACGCTGATAGCCCCGCGGCGCAGGCTGCGGCGCGGTTGCCCCGTTACAGAACTTTCGTAGACCTCTGGCGGAAGCCGCGACGAGCAGGTATGTTGCATTGCCACGTTACCCGAAGACAGCGGGACATTTTGCTTTCATCGAACGGTGCGATAAAGGATGACGCTCTCTGCCGGGTCCGTTCCCGGCCATTATCCGTGGCGCATGCCATGACCGCCCTGGTCCGCCGCTGATCCGCGGATCGCTCATGCTAAAGGTAGAAAATGTCGCTTCGTTCACTGCGGGCTTTATGTTTGACCAGCTTCTTTATCGCCGACGTTCGCGACGGCCTCGGGCCGTTTCTGGGGATCTTTCTCACCCAGCGTCACTGGCAGGGGGGGGACCATCGGCGGCGTTGCTGGCCTGCTGGCGACCCTGCCCGCCGGCTTCATCACCGACACCTCGCGGCATAAGCGCGTGCTGCTGGCCGTGGTCTGCCTGGTGATAACCCTGACCACCCTGCTGCTCTGGTTCAGTCAGAAGACCAGCGTGGTGGCCCTTTCGCAAGTCGCCAGCGGGATCTGCGCGGCCTTTGTCGGACCGTTAATCGCCGGGATCACCCTTGGGCTGACCCGACAGCGCGGCTTTAGCGCCCAGATGGGCAAAAACGAAGCCTTCAACCACGCGGGGAATTTCTTCACCGCGCTGATTGCCGGGGCCATCGCCTGGTACTGGGGCATCGGCGGCATTTTCATTCTGATGGCCGGTACCACCCTGTTCACCCTCATCGCCCTGCTGGCGATCCGCGGCAGCGATATCGACGATGACGCCGCCCGCGGCCTCGAGTCGGCCGTCCCGCCCTCTCTGCCTGGGTTTGCCATCCTGTTCCGCCATACGCCGCTGCTGATCGCCGGCGTGACCCTGATGCTGTTCCATCTCGCCAACGCCGCGCTGTTGCCGATGCTGAGCATGCGGATCGCCGCCGCGCCGGGACACCTCAATCCGGGGCTGTTTGCCGCCGCCACGGTGATTATTTCGCAGGTGGTGATGATCCCGGTCGCCATTCGGGTCGCCGGCAGCATCGACAAATATGGTTACTGGCGATGCATTCTGCTGGCGCTGCTGATCATGCCCATCCGCGCGGCGCTGGCGGCCTCCAGCGACGCCCCGGCGATGATGGTCCCGGTGCAAATTCTTGACGGTCTGGCGGCAGGGATTTTGGGGGTGGCGGTGCCCAGCTTTATCGTCTCGCTGCTGCGCGGCAGCGGGCACGTCAACGCCGGACAGAGCGTGGTGATGCTGATGCAGGGGGCCGGGGCGGCAATGAGTCCGGCGTTAACCGGCGCTATCGCCGGACGCTACTCCTTTGCCACCGCCTTCGGGGTGCTGAGCGTTATCGCGCTGGTCGCGCTGATGGTGTGGTGGCGCAGCGCCCCGCTGCTCGCCGCCTCCGCGTCGCCGCCGGTCGGCGAAAGCGGCCAGTAAAGAGAGGATATCGTCAGGCGGACAACAGCCCCCTGCTTTCCGCCTGACGTATAAGAGGCGTTAATTCACCCGCGAACGCAAGGTGATTTGCCGCAGGGCGTTGGCCATATCGAGCTGAATCAGCTCTTTAATGCCTTCGCGCTTAATAAACTGGCTGCGGTGTTTACTTTTCACCTCTTCAATACTTTTTTTGATCTCTTGCGCCGGCAGTTTATACCAGCCGCGAGCCTGTTTCTCACCGCCCATTTCCAGCCACAGCGATGAGTAACTGGCTTTCACCAGATCGCTTTTCACGTGGTAATCGGAATCGATCGCGTAGACCGTGGTGATGTTGAAATAGCCTAAGAAACCATACAGCACGCTCATGATGATATTTTTCGGCCGCGCGCCATGCAGCTCTTTGGTCAGCGCCTTCACCTCTTCATTGGTGATATCTTTCCCGCCCTGAATACCGCCGATATAGGCGCGGCCATCGTCGGTACAGGAAAAACAGACGCTATAGACGCGACGGTCGCCGAGAAACAGCTGCAGCATCAGTTCACCCTCCTCCTGAAACGGCGACGCCAGCAGCTTAACGTCAAGCTTATCGCCATTTTTCAAAGGAATAGCAAACATCGCCCGGCCAAAATCCGCCACGTTATAGAGCTGCGGCAGCACATCCGGCTGAAATGTTTTCTCGATAAAATTCAGCGAACCGTGGGCAATATCCAGCTTGCGCCGTTTTGACATCCGTTTATTAAGATAGGCCTTAAAGGGTTTATCCTCGAAAGGCACCAGCCCCTGGGTTACGGCGGTCAACCGCGCGCACTGATATTTGGCGCAAAGTCCTTGATATTCTCTGTACTTACCTCCTGCGAGCGAGAGCTCTCTGCATTTTCGTAAAATTTTTTTATAGTTTATTTTGACCTGACCGATCACTTTATTATGTTTACGCCATTCTTTGATGGCGCCTGCAACAGTATGTCCCATTGATTAAGATCCATAGATTCATCCATAATCGCGGCCATATTAACATAAAAGATATTCGTCAACGCTTAATTACACCTTCGTTGTCCTTTCATTTAATATTGCGGCAGGAAATTGTTCTGCCGACGATAATTAAAATTAACGCCATCCTGTCAACGGTTAATTATGGTAGGTGATGCCCGCCGCCCAGCGACTTAACGCTCTGTGCGTTCGGCGCGAAGCGCGGGTACATCCGCGGGCGGTTTTACCCTATACTTGACGCTGATCCAAAACCAGCAACGATAGGTAACTTATGGAAATTGATCTCGACAACCTGGTCTTCAGCGGCCTGGATGAAGCGGAAGAGCGCAACGCGGAGCGTCTGGAAGAAGCGGACAAAAAAGCCCAGGCGATCGTTGCCGATGACGATTGCGGCGACGCCTGCAAAATCTGATTATCAAACCGGCCCGCGGGCCGGTTTTTTTTTTGCCTCCCGCCCGCCTCAGCTGGGTAAAAACCCTTTCAGCGTATCCAGCAGCGCCTGCGCCGCCTTCGACAGCGGCAGATGTCCGGCATAAATCGCCCCAACGCACTTTTCAATCGGCGGATCGCTAAGCGGAATGCACACCGCCCCCAGCGAGGCCATCTGCGTTTTGCATAGCGCTGGCACCGCGCTGCCCCCCAGCCCGCTGGCCACCATTCTCCCCACCGTCACCAGCTGGTGGCTCTCCAGGGCCACGTCCAGCTGACGCCCGCTGCGCGCCAGCGCCTCCTCCAGCATCAGGCGCACCGCCGAAGGGCGCTGGAGGGTAATAAAGTCGAGGGTTAACAGCTCCTGCCAGGTGAGCTTTTTTTTCTTCGCCAGCGGCGATTGCCGGGGAACGATCGCCACGAAGCGGTCCACCGCCAGCGGGGTAAACAGCAGGTTGTGGCTGGGCGATGGCTCGAAAGCGATACCCATTTCCACCCGCCCCTCGCGCACCATCTCGATCACTTGCTCATTTATCACGTCATGCACCGTGACGTTCACCCCGGCATAGCGGTCGCGGAAGGCTTTCAGCGCCTCCGGCAGAACGTTGGCGGCGAACGACGGCATCGCGGCGACCGAGATTTTGCCCCGCTGCAGGGTAAAGCTCTGACGCATCGCCTCCTCGACGTTATCCCAGTCGGCCAGCAGCTGACGGGCCATCGGCAGAAAGAGTTCCCCCTCCTGGGTGAGGGTCACTTTGCGGGTGCTGCGCTGCAGCAGCGCGCCCCCCAGCGCCTCCTCCAATCCTTTGATGGTCAGGCTGAGAGCTGGCTGCGACAGATTCAGCCTTTCGCTGGCGTGGGCGAAATTGAGAGTGTGAGCTACCGCTAAAAACGCGCGTAACTGTTTGACACTCATTCTCATTTTTCATCCTGTTAACTAATTGAAAGAAATTAGTTAACAGGAAATTAATAAAATTTCCAAATGAGTGGGTCACAAATTCAAAATTATCAAATCAGTCGCCAGCGCCAATGATAAGGCTATCGCAAGGCAGGAGAGACAAGATGGCAGGACTGGATAAACGCGTCGCCAGCTACGAAGCGGCGCTGGAAGGGTTAACGGACGGCATGACGCTGCTCGCCGGCGGCTTCGGCCTGTGCGGTATACCCGAGAATTTGATCGCCGAGGTGAAGCGCCGCCAGGTGCAGGGGTTGACGGTGGTTTCCAACAACTGCGGCGTCGACGGCTTCGGTCTCGGCATGCTGCTGGAATCGCGCCAGGTCAGCAAAGTGGTGGCCTCTTACGTCGGGGAAAACGCGCTTTTTGAACAGCTGGTGCTGAGCGGCGAGCTGGCGGTAGAGCTCACCCCGCAGGGAACGCTGGCGGAAAAAATCCGCGCCGGCGGCGCCGGGATCCCCGGCTTTTACACCGCTACCGGCTACGGCACCCCGATCGCCGAAGGCAAAGAGGTGCGCCAGTTCGACGGTAAAAATTACATTCTCGAACAGGCCATTCGCGGCGATTTCGCCCTCGTGAAGGGCTGGAAAGCTGACTGGTACGGCAACGTGGTTTACCGCCACACCGCGCAGAATTTCAACCCGCTGATGGCCACCGCCGGGCGCATTACGGTGGTGGAGGTGGAAGAGATCGTGCCGCCGGGCGAACTGCCGCCCTCCGCCATTCACACCCCGGGGATCTATGTCGACCGGCTGATCGTCGGGCAATTCGAAAAACGTATTGAACAGCGCACCCTGCGCGCCGGAGGGCACTGAGATGCTAACCCGTGAACAAATGGCGATGCGCGTCGCCCAGGAGCTGCGCGACGGCGACTACGTCAACCTCGGGATCGGTATCCCGACGCTGGTGGCCAACTATATCCCCGCCGGTATTGAAGTGATGCTCCAGTCGGAGAACGGCCTGCTGGGGATGGGCGAATTTCCCGATGAGGAAACCATCGACGCCGACATGATTAACGCCGGCAAACAGACCGTCACAGCGCAAACCGGGGCGGCGATCTTCGATTCCGCCCAGTCGTTCGCCATGATCCGCGGCGGCCACGTCGATCTTACGGTTCTTGGCGCCTTTGAGGTCGACGTCGCGGGGAATATCGCCTCGTGGATGATCCCCGGGAAAATGGTTAAGGGGATGGGCGGCGCCATGGACCTGGTGGCCGGCGCGCAGAACATCATCGTGGTGATGACCCACGCCTCAAAGAACGGCGAATCCAAACTGCTGCCGCAGTGCACCCTGCCGCTCACCGGCGTGGGCTGCATTCGCCGGGTGCTCACCGACCTGGCCCTGCTGGACATTGTCGACGGGGCGTTTGTCCTGCGCGAAGTGGCTCCGGGGGTCAGCCCCGACGAGGTGAGGCGTAAAACGGCGGGACGGCTGATCGTCGCCGACGACGTGCGCGAAATGCGCTTCAGCTAAGGAGAGACCATGACCGATATTGCCATTGTTGCTGCACTACGCACCCCGGTCGGCAGCTTTCGCGGCGCCTTCGCCCCGCTTTCCGCCGTCGACCTCGGCGCGACGGTGGTGCGCAGCCTGCTTGAACGCTGCCAGCTGCCCGCCGCGGCGGTCGATGAACTGATTTTCGGCCAGGTGCTCACCGCCGGCTGCGGGCAGAACCCGGCGCGCCAGACCGCGCTGCGGGCCGGCCTGCCGGTGGACACCCCGGCGGTCACCGTCAATCTGGTGTGCGGCTCCGGGTTGAAAGCGGTTCAGCAGGCGGTGCAGGCGATCCGCTGCGGCGACGCCGGGATCGTTATCGCCGGCGGCCAGGAGAGCATGAGCAATGCTCCCTATCTGATGCACGGCGCCCGCGACGGCCTGCGTTTCGGCCACGCCAGCCTGCAGGACAGCATGATCCAGGACGGCCTGTGGGACGCCTTTAACGACTACCACATGGGCATCACCGCCGAGAACCTCGCCGATGCCTTCGATATCAGCCGCGAGCGCCAGGACGCCTTCGCCGCCAGCTCCCAGCGCAAAGCGGCGGCCGCTATCGCCGCCGGACGCTTTCGCGAGGAGATCGTCCCGGTCAGCGTTCCGCAGGGCAAAAAGCCGCCGCGTGTCGTGACCGATGATGAACAACCGCGCCCGGAGACCAGCGAGCAGCAGCTGGCCCAGCTGCGCCCGGCGTTTCGCCCAGCTGACGGCAGCGTCACCGCCGGGAATGCCTCATCCCTGAACGACGGCGCCGCGGCGGTCCTGCTGATGAGCGTCGATAAAGCGCGCGAGCTTGGGCTGCCGGTGCTGGCGCGCATCGTCAGCACGGCGGTCGCCGGGGTCGACCCGTCGGTGATGGGCATCGGCCCGGTGAGCGCCTGCCGCCAGGCGCTGCAGCGCGCCGGCTGGACGCTGGACGAGGTGGATCTTATCGAAGCCAACGAGGCCTTTGCCGTCCAGGCGCTGGCCGTCGGTCAGCTGCTCGAATGGGACAGCGAGAAAGTCAACGTCAACGGCGGCGCCATCGCCCTGGGCCATCCCATCGGCGCCTCCGGCTGCCGGATCCTCGTCAGCCTGGTGCATGAGATGCAGCGCCGGGGCGCCAGTAAAGGGCTGGCCACCCTGTGCGTCGGCGGCGGCCAGGGCATCGCCATGACCCTTCAACGTTAACAGGAGCCACTATGTTTACACCACGTCTGGCGGTACTCGGCGCGGGACTGATGGGCGTCGGCATCGCCTGTCATTTCGCCCGTCACGGTCACGCCGTCCGCCTGTATGACACCGATCCGCAACGTCTTGCCGAGGTGCCCACGGTGGCCGGGGCGATCCTGCGCGAGCTGGAGGCGAGCGGTCAGCAGGATCCCGCCGACCGCGACGCCGTGCTGAGCCGTTTAATCCCCACCCCGGCGCTGCAGGCGCTGGCCGATGCCACGCTGCTGATTGAAGCGATCCCCGAACGGCTGGCGCTGAAGCACGCCCTGTATGCCGAACTGGAAACGCTGATCGCCGACGAGGCGATTATCGCCAGCAACACCAGCGGCCTGCCGCCGGATCGGCTGGCGCAGGGCATGCGCCTTCCGGAACGCCTGCTGATCGCCCATTTCTGGCATCCGCCGCACCTGATCCCGCTGGTGGAAGTGGTGCCCGGGAGCGCCACGCTGCCCCATCTGGCGCGCCAGGTAAGCGACTTTTGCGCCGGCTGTGCGCTGGAAGCGGTGGTGCTCAACCGCGCCGCGCCGGGCTTTGTCGGCAACCGACTGCAGTTCGCCCTGCTGCGCGAAGCGCTGCACATCGTCCACAGCGGCTTCCAGGCTGAAAGAGAGCAGGTCCCCCTTCGTCATAAAATAGGACACCGGCGCGCTCTGGCTAACCAGACGGGCGGCGGTATAGGAATCGTGGGGTGTAGCAACCACCACCGTGCCATGGGCGCTGGCCATGCGCTGAATATGCTGGGGCACAGGGTTGCTTCCGGTGACGATCATACAGCCCGCACCCAGTTCGATGGCCAGGATCTGCGACTCGGCACGGTTACTGACAATTACGGTATCTCCCTTTTCGATCACACTGGCCATGGTGGCGGCATTGCCCGCGGCCACGCAGATCTTGCCGTCACACACACTCTCATGGACATCGCCGACCACCATGGCGCCGTCCAGCGTCTGCACCATATTTTCATAGGTCGTCTTGGCGTCGGCCATGGTGTGCGCGTCAAAGGCGTCCATATAAGCTGTGGCCACATCGGTCATAGTGATCAGGCCCTGCAGACGGTTCTCCTCGTCCACAATGGGCAGCGTGTTAGCGTCGCTGTCGCGCATCAGGTTCCATGCATCTTTCATGGACATGCTGCCGCTCACTCCGTCCACCCGGCGGATGCTCAAATCCTCCACCTGGGGGCTGACGTCGCCGCACAGATCTGGCGCGGCAAAGCCGAAATAGTTCAGCACAAATTTCGTTTCACTGCTGAGAACGCCGGCGCGGCGCGGCTCGTAATGCAGCGCTGGATTGATTTTATTTTTTAAGTAGGCATAGGCGATGGCAGAGCAGATACTGTCCGTATCCGGATTGCGATGGCCGACGACCAAAACCGTTTTCTGCCCCTGCGGCTTATATTCTGCCATAAACTTTTGTTCCCCTCTC
>OLFT01002985.1_pt1 | contig 13330 bp, 8 predicted proteins | sample 1604921 | NCBI WGS metagenome assembly OLFT01 (sample SAMEA3888897, study PRJEB22519) | human gut metagenome | biome: human gut; feature: human-associated habitat; material: faeces | place: Denmark | collected 2013 | reverse complement strand
TTGTTTGTATTGATGATAAAGTGTAATCCCTATACCGTCCTTCTGAGCTTTTGATCTGATGGTATCTTGTCAAGTATCCTTGGATGAGTAAAGGTTGTTTATCTTTCTCATCTCTGAAAGAAAAGGTATAGGAGTAGAGTTGTCCGATGCAGCATATTATGCTAATTGATTGTCATTAGTTTACATCAAAAGATAGAAGCCTCTAAAATTTACTTGTTTTTCGCAACAAATTGATGATTTAACGATTTTTTTCATCCTCTTTCTCCAAACAGAGAGAAAAAAGGCAAAACCGTCTTTTCGGCTCCCGACTTTTTGTTGGATCTTCGATCAGAGAGTGAGTACAATGGTCGGCCAGTCAGCCAGTTGTTTCCAGTTTCTCCTTCGGGACATCCTTGGGTTTCCAGGCTACGATGAAGCTAACAGTTGTGGATTTGATCTAATAGCTTTTTGCAAACCAATCAGTGAGTATCTTTTGCATTCGCATCGAGAGCTTGGTTACGGGAAGGTCTGTCTTTTCGGTAAAGAGCTTAAAGCTGCGGTATTGCCTATAAACACCGCTCTGCAGTGCCAACACCTCGTATTTGATTACCTTGAAGGACTCTAGGCAGTTGCCCCTATGAAGAGAGTTTTATACTTGAATTTTGTTTAACCCGATACTCTTGTATGCCGTTGATGTGATTAGTGTTTCCTCTATAGCTCTGCCGTATAAAATAAGCATTCCCTATAGAGTTAGGTAAAGTCGCTCTATAATTGAAGAGAGCGACTTTACTTACGATTTAATACTAACCTTCCTGATATATCCAGTAATCATTATCCTTTCTATTATCTTTGAAATATTGAATACGGTCAACGATGTCAATGCCTTCTTTGTTTTGTGGAATGATAAATCTGGCACGCTCTTTATTGTCCTTCAAAGAGTATGATACAAAAGCATTGTTTTCACATCTCAACAGCCCTTTTCTGTAAGAGAGCGCACGGATATCATATCGTTCTACAGAATTTGCTACTGCTTGTCCTTCAATGAGTGCTTGAAGCATACATTGGTAGGCATTAGATGATTCACGCTTTTCAGAGTGCAATGCCACAAGAGCGTATGGTTGTTCATCATACATAGTATATTTGCCATAACGCTCGGGGCGGAAGCATGGATACGCGATATAATAATATCGCCAATCGTATTGACTTTTAGTTTTGCATTCTGTTAGATACGCATCAATTTTTTCTTGTAAGTAAATGTCGTCTATTTCTATATCAATCTCAAGCAGAGAACGTAATGATTTTTTTGTCTTATTAAAATCTGGATTTTTGCCTGTCGGATGAAATAATGCATACCAAGCCTTATTGCCAATTTCATCCTGATTCCCAGAACCAAGTTGAATGCACCAATTATTTATCCTTTGGCTATAATCATACGTTGCTAACATTGCACAGTCAATAATATCGCGAGAGCATCTATCAAAGACATGGATGAATCGCTGATAAAGATGAGTATTCTCATACCCAACAACATCTGTACGACCTTGAAGCAGATAGTGATCCTCCAACTGAAAAAGACCAGCAGAATGCTCGGGATGTTCTTTGGTAAACTGGAGCTTTTGACGCTCCTCTTCCATCTGAATTACATTGAAATTCTGTCTCACGTCATTATCAATCATTATACTATCTGCAATTTCTCCAGAAAGAATAATATTTTCTACCTGACGAAGATTTGCGGGCATACGGTTTCCTGCATCACCATTAGGGGTATCGACAACTTCGTTTCTGGAATTTTTGAGCAGATTCACTACCACACGCAAGCGTCGACGGAAATCCATTTCTTTTATCTTATCATAGTTCATTAAATAGATAAGAAAGGAGTAGAGCATTATTAACCAATAGGTAGTATTTTTACGCAACGCGGCTCCGGTCAATACCCCTTTGAAAATATTGAGATCTGTAATTTGTTGAGATACGACAACTTTTTCGTGTTCATGATAATCTTTTGACAGGTAAGAGTTGAAAAAAATATCAATAGGGTTAAGTATTAATGAATTAGAACGTCGCGCTTTGTTTTGAATATTGACCATGCAATCAAAGGATTGTTCAAAAAACACTACATTTTTTGGTTGATTCTTATAAAGCCTTTCCAGTAAACTGAAATCATCTTCTAAATCAAATTCTGATGAAGAGCGATCTGACTTATAGACAAGAATAAGGGAAATCACATGGAAAAAGTTTAGAAAACCGCTATCGACGAGATTATACTCATCCCTATAAATCCAAAGTAAATCGGTCCATTCGCGGTCTATCTTAAGGCCAATGCGTTTAGCAGTAGCTTCATCGTCATTTTCAGAACGCATAACCTTTAAGAGTTCTGCCTTAAAATGCTCAAAGTCAGTGAGTGGTTTTCCACGGGAGTTCATCTTGATGTAAATGTCATCGGTTAACTTCATCTCCTCAATATCGCGGAAATAGAAATTAATTTTATCCAATTTGTTCCATAAGTCATTAATATCGGCAAAACGCTTTTGGATTTCATCAAGCATTGTGAGCATTCCTCTAACCGTAGGATCGTTGCTCCATTCCATTGGAAACCATCCCTCATTTTTAATTTCATCACTAAGATGTGTTTTCCATGTAGGTTCGTAGTTAACAAGCTTTATAAGAAAATCTCTCGCGCTATAACGTGTGTTGTATGAAAACCTCGCAAGTCGCTTATCGTTGATGCCCTCTTTTTTATCTGCATACCAATGAAGTAGCCAAAGAGTAGTTAGTCGTTGCTGTCCATCAAGAGGAATCAGCTGACCATTCTGAATATTACCATAAATGAAATCGAGGGTTAAACCATTGTTTATTAATCCAGCATGTATTGCTGATAGAAAACGTTCACGAGTCTTTACTGCATGTGCATCAGATCGGCCTTGTGCATAAGCACGTTGAATCCGTGGTATAGTGATTCCACTTATTCCGTAAGGATTGTTTTCAGAAATCAGATTCTTCAGTGTCGTAGTTTCCATTTGTCAAGTTGGGTATAGTGGTATCGTTATTATCCTGTTTGTAATAAGGTGAAATTTTCTCATTAAGGGCCTCGGCATAATCTCTTCGGTCTGTTTCTCCCCAAAAGAAAAGCGATGGACCCTCTTGAGTATAGTACTTGAAGAATACGTGTTTTGTACAAATTGGAATGTATCTTCCTTCTTTATCATAATTAATGACACGGTGTCTTTTAACATCAAAAACGGAGTTGCTAAGAGCCGCGTTTTGAGATACATCTAGCAGTGCCATATTTGCTAATCCATGCGAGTAGCTATTCTCCTTAACGACATCTTCCTTAGACGTGAATATGATAATTACTTCCTTCTGAATCTCATTAAAGCGTTCACGCACATTCCCTGGATCCTTATCGCTATGAAGTTGTTCAATCAATATCTCCATTTTCTCTATAAGTTCATTATTTACCTCAAAAATAGAACTTTCAGAAGATTTCAAAAGTGCAATATGACTTTCTAGCCATGTAAGAATATCTTTATTCTTTTTAAGGCTTTCGGCATTTTGAGCGTGGATATGCTCCAAACTCCATATAGAATCTTTATGTTTGTCAAATGGGAACCTTCGTTTACCATCGTCCATCAGACGTTCTGTTTCCACATTAAACAAAGTCAATACCTTTTGTAGTTTGTCTTTCCTTGTATCGTATGATAAGCTAAGTAACTCTTCTTTATCTTTAATGCTTATTGATTCTGAAATCATTTTGTCGAGCTCGCTAAGAAATATATCCTTAGCAAGAGGAGTGTTGCCATCATTTTGCCATACGGTATAAATTTTCCTTAGTGGAACTCCTATAGTAATCAGATAACCAATTTTATGGTAAAAGTCATGGTTCGTATACCATTCGCGGAGTGTAAGAAACACATGATAGATGCGACTCCATATCTCAAGAAGCGGATTTTCTGTGGTGGTTTCCGATAGAGACTTTATTTGTCGATCAAAGTAAAAGAATGTACGATACTTTTCACGATCATTCCCTGATTTGTCTACCATCAGATCAAGGATAAGATCTATACGAGTTGGCATTTGATCTCCATCAATATTGGACAAAAAGCCCCAAAATGATGGATTTTGTAGTTCTTGCTCAATCATGTCCCACTGGAGTGAGACTTCCTCCTGTCGTCCTGACATCTTGTCTCGCACACTGTCTTTAAGAAACAAGGCTTTGACAAGTTCCGAGCTTGTCAGTGGAATTTTTCCAATGTTTAGACGCTCAAATAGCTCAATACCATTCTCAGCAGAATCCACTTCGTACCAAATGACGTTTACTGATGATATGAAATATTCATTGAGTTTGGTCAGGTAAGCTGCCATTTCTCGACGCTCACCCTGTGTCTTTTCTGTAAAATATTGCTCTATATATTCGTATGCAGATGCGATAAAATAATAATCTATATTCAGCTCTCTAAGCGAAAGATCAATATTACCAAGAAAGTTTGCTGATTCTTTACGAGTTTCATACTCTAACTTAAAGCTAGGTTCATATAGATCTCCCAGTTTTGCTTCCATATACTTGCAGATGAGGTATATGGTTGTAAGACGTTGCTGCCCGTCAATGAGCTCGAACCTCTCATTGCTTTTCTTTACAACAATTGGTTGTAAGCAATATGGCTTTCCCGCACTTTCATAAATGTCATCGAGAAGGAGTTTTATTTCCTCCGAGGTCCATCTATAACCCCGTTGATAATCGGGGAGGTAGAAAAGGCCCTTGATCTTCCCTACATTTTTTGTATCAAGAATAATGTTTGACATATTGTAGTATCTTAATATAATTTTTTATACAATGTAATATCGTATGCTGACTGATTTTCGATAGTTTGTATTTAAAAGGTGGAAACTTTACAAAATTACTTGTTTTTTCGCTAAGGACCGACGTTTTAATGTTTTTTATCGTTTCTCTTCGAACAGAGGGAGAAAGGGTGAAAACTGCCTTCTAGGGCTTCGATAGATCTTGTTCACAAAGATAGGGTATGTCGGAGTTCGTTTTGCCCAAAAGGGTAGTAAAATCGAGGATAGATTCACAGGTATTTTCTGGTTCCCATGCGAGTGTTATGTGTCCTATTCGGAGTTGTATTTTGTTCGATCTTTACACTCGGTTACTCTACGTTTTGCAGCCAAAAGAAAAATGATTGAAGTTATTTCATCATAGTGCAGCCATCTCTTCTCCCTTATTTTGACTTTACTTTATTGAACGTATATAGGAATACGGGGATAAAGTAAAGTTGGTTTTCATTTGAATAGTAAACTAATCTTGAATATATGTTGTAAGGTAATTTTTGTAGAATAGACATTTAATTCGTTTGGAAAAATGTCGTGTAATGGGGATGATTCGTTTGAAAAAGTGTAGAGCCTTTATACTGCTGTGTCTTCTAGTCTTGCGATTTTGTCTGCAATCTATCATTAAATAGATAAAAAGTAATATTTTTACATATTATATGATAAGTTGATTATGACAAAGAATACAATGGGGATTAAGTTGTCTCGAAAATTGGAGCAGAAGATGTCGGTTGTGGGAGAGCAGATAAAACTGGCTCGATAGCGGAGGAATTTGAGTGTGGCTCAGGTGGCGGAACGGGCACTTGTTCCCCGTTGACTGTGTTCCGAATAGAGAAAGGCGCACCGATGGTAGCAATCGGAATATACTTGCGAGTGCTGTATGTTCTGCAGCTTGATGATGATATTCTGTGGCTGGTCAAAGAAGATAAATTGGGAAAAGCTTTGCAGAATTTGAGTTTGAAGACAAGGGAACGTGCTTCGAAGAAAGAGTAAGCGATGAAGACGCTATATGTATATGCCGATTTTGATTGGATCGAAGAAACAGAACTCGTTGGTGAGTTAGGCTATGAATCTCTTCGTAGCTCGGATTGCTATTGTTTTACTCTCAATGATGGATGTTTTGAAAAAAACACGGAGATTTGTTTCTGAGCGATGATCTGAATAATTATCCGGGACAGCAATATACGCAACCGGAGAAAGATATATTTGGATGTTTCTCGGATGCTTTGCCGGGTCATTGGGTGGCGAACGTTGTTGCTGCGACGTGAGCAGATTGTAGCGATGGAGGAGAAGCGACCGGTACGAAGACTGTTTCCTTTCGACTATTTGATAGGTATCGATGACTTTTCCCGAATGGGGGCTTTCTATTGTAGAAATGATTTTCCGTTCGGTACGAAGCTCGGCTAAATCAAGGAATGCGGTTTTTCTTCCATAAGAGAGCCTTTGGGAACTATTTCGTAGGAATAGGCTTTCTCAAAGGCTTGGTGTCCGGCATCTGTCATAAGTCCTCGGTCTTCAAGATTGATACAACGTTCTTTGTTTAACTCAGTCCAATGACTTCCTTTGCGATGAGGTGAAAGCCGCTGTGCAAGGCATCCGTCTGGCAATTTCTTTAGAGTTGAATCAATCCACCCGAAGCACAATGCTTCTTCAACAACTTCAATGTATGGAATACATTCGTATGTGGGCTGTTTAGAGCGTGAAGTTACAACCCAACACGATTTCACCCGATTATGGTTGACCTTCAGCCATTCTCTCAACTCGATGCGGTCTGTGAAGTCTAGTAGATTGATAATTTCCATATTTGCCTCCAACTGATATGTTATTAATCCAACTGTTTTCTATAAACTGAGTCCAATGTATTTCCTTCTTTATCTTTCCATACCAACCAGCCGTTGTTGCTGCTACCAATACAGAAATCTGCGGCAGTACTGGGACTTGAAAAAGTTTTATCTGATGTCAATACCAATATTCCGTTCTCAGTAGAAGTGTAATCTTGAAGCATCTTTTCTCGTTTTTCTTTCCAGTTGAAAGACGGAACCATTGTTTTGGCAACAGTACTTCCTTTTAGGACTGTGAATCCATCGGAACTGTAGAAACCTTTTGCATTGCATCCTCTACCTTTGGTGTAGAATAGATGTTCTTCTTTGGGTTGTGATACTTCAAAAATATTGCAACCGATAAATGATGCCAAAAACTTCACATCTTCGAAAAATTCATTCATTGAGTCCTGTTGATGCTCCGGTAGGTTAGGGGCTTTAGGAATTTGTTTATTATCGCTTAAAACAAAAGCGTTTGCTTTCTTGGCTTCGGCTATAGCTTTATGTTCTAGGTATTGCACATCAACTTTAGTCATATCGGCGTCTTTCGATACAAATATGAGTGCTTTTTGCCAAAACGATTTTTTGCTATCGTGGTCTTTTACACGTTCTTTAAAGTTCTCCGTTTCACCTATATACGCCTGCGGCTTGGTTGATTCATCTTCCCCCAGCAATATATAGAATGCAGGTTTTTGTAACTTCTCTTGTGTATTCAAATAAGAGAGATTAGAACGTGGTACGACAAACATTTGGCAAATTTTGTTGCTAATGAATGCGTATTGAGTTCCTTTTGGGTCTCCATCAATGAGATATGTTGTTACTGTCTTTCCCATAAATATGTCTAAATTCAATTACTTTGAGGTATAACTCATTTAAGAACTGACTTTTCTTAATGCAAATATACACTATTATCGAATATAATTCCCTATATTTGTCTAATAAAATCATATCAAGTAATGAAACTGAATAGAATAAAGACTGTTTTATCCGAAAAAGGTATTTCTCAAACGTGGTTAGCTAAACAGCTAGATAAGAGTTTCAGTATGGTCAATGCCTATGCCTGTAATCGGATTCAGCCTAATTTGGAAACCTTGCAACGGATTGCGGAGATATTACAAGTTGATTTGAAGGATTTGATAACCGATAAAAAAGAAAGGTTGCAATAAATTATTTAATACGGTTAGGAGGTTCTGGTTCCTTTTGTAACCTGTTGCAGATGTGCCTATGAACTTCCGATAATTTACAATATCAAGAACATGACTCCTGAAGAAAAAGCAAGAATAAAGATAGACCAGTGGTTTGCCGATGCTGGTTGGAAAGTAGTCAACAGGGAGGATTATGAACCTACTTGTACGGCTGTAGCCATAAGAGAAGGTTTATTGAAAGGAAATCTTGAGGCAGATTATTTCCTTTTCATTAATGGAAAAGCAGTAGGGGTACTTGAAGCTAAGCGTGAAGAAACGGATGCTTTTGCTTCAGAGGTATGCGAGCAAGCAGCCTTATATGCAAGAAGTGTTCCGAATATCTATCAGGCATATCAAAAGCCATTGCCTTTTATCTTCACTTCGAATGGTAAGGAACTATATTGCTGTGATTTTCGTGAACAAGATTCTTGTTTCAGGCAGATCATGAATATCCCTACACCACATGAATTGGTAAAGAGGCTGGGAATTGAAGATGCATTTGCCGGACTCCCTACATTGAAAAAGAAAGGGCTGCGTGATTGCCAATATGAGGCAGTGACAGAACTTGAAAAGAGTTTCCGTGCTGGGCAAAATCGGGCGTTGATGGTTCTTGCCACCGGTGTGGGTAAAACATATACTGCTTGTCTTGCTGCCTACCGGATGCTTTCTTATACACCAATGCGTAGAGTGTTGTTTCTTGTAGACCGAAATAATCTTGGAAAACAAGCAGAAGGAGAATTTGGGACCTTCCGTCTGACAGAGAACGGGGAGGCTTTCAATACTATCTTTACGGTCAATCGCCTTCGCTCGTCTTCTATTCCTTCTGATAGCAATGTCGTTATTTCTACAATACAACGTCTATTCTCATTCTTGAAAGGAGAAACTATTGAGGATAATGATGATGACGAGAATGAACCTATAGAGGAAGTAACCTTGCCTCCTAATCCCAACTTACCGCACGACTACTTTGATATGATTATCATAGACGAGTGCCATCGCTCCATTTATGGGAACTGGCGCAAGGTGCTGGAGTATTTCGATACGGCAAGATTGGTTGGTCTGACCGCAACTCCTATCCCTGAAACAATGGCATTCTTCAATAATAACTGCATTGTTAACTACACATTGGAAAAGAGTATTGTTGATGGCGTGAATGTGGATTGTCGGGTATATAGAATAAAAACGCAAGTCACAGAAACGGGTGGGGCTATATTAGAGGGTGAGAAATTTAAAGAAGAAACAAGATATACAGGTGAGGTTAAGATTGTAAGTAGTAAGGAAACCAAAATCTATACAAATAAAGAACTTAATCGGAGTATTATCAATCCGGCACAGATAAAGTTAGTCCTTTCGACCTATCGGGATGTGGTTTATACGGAATTGTTTAATGACCCGCAACGTGAACCAAATATGGACTTTTTGCCCAAAACATTGATTTTTGCTCTCAATGAAGCTCATGCTACAAATATCGTACAAATAGCTAAAGAGGTGTTTGGACGGACTGATGACCGCTTTGTTCAGAAAATTACCTATTCGGCAGGCGACAGTAACGAACTGATACGCCAATTCCGTAACGACAAGGATTTCCGTATTGCTGTCACCTGTACGTTGGTTGCCACCGGAACAGATGTAAAGCCGCTGGAAGTGGTGATGTTCATGCGTGATGTGGAGTCATTGCCTTTGTATATTCAGATGAAAGGGCGTGGAGTACGTACTATTGGTGATGAGCAACTTCGCAATGTTACCCCGAACGCATTCAGCAAGGATTGTTTTTATTTGGTTGATGCGGTAGGCGTGACGGAACATGCGCAAACAGTGGCACCTATAGATGATGCTCCTACAACAAAGACGATTACTCTAAAGGAGCTATTAGAATGTATTAGTCATGGCTATATTCCTGACGAGTATCTCAAACGGCTTGCTGCAACGCTTGCCCGAATATACAACAAGGCGGATGATCCGCAACGGAAAGAGTTTGTCCGTTTGTCTCATGATGACATGAAGGAACTTTCTGCCAGAATATACGATGCACTGGAGAAAGGCATTCTTCCACCGTTTGTAATCACTGATGAGCCTAACAATGAACGTAAGGGGCTAGTCGCTCCGCTTGCCAATCATGCAGATGCTCGGAAATACCTTCTTATACTTGCAGCCGGATTCGTCAATACATTGATGCCGGGTGAAGATACGCTTATCTCCAAAGGGTTCTCCATTGAGGAAGCAAAAAATACGACAGAGGCTTTTGAAGATTTTTGTAAAAAGTACTATGACGAAATAGAGGCACTGCGCATCATTTACAACAATGAGGGAGAGCCTATAACCTATTCGATGCTAAAGGATTTGGAGAACAGACTTAAAATGGCAAACAATCATTTTACATCCAAACAACTCTGGAACTCTTATGCCATAGTTAACCCTAAAGTGGTAAGGCGTTCCATTACCAAAGAAGAAAGCGATGCATTGACCAATATCATACAACTTGTGCGCTTTGCTTTCCACCAAATCGAACGATTGGATAGCGTAGTTACTACCTCTAAACAGTTTTTCAATCTTTGGTTAGGGCAAAACCAGCGTGAAATAACTGACAAACAGCGAGAGGTTATCAGTCGTATTGTGGATTACATCGCTTCTAACGGAGCTTGTACTATCAGAGATATTCGTGAAGATGATGCTACCCATGCAGCCCAAATGATTAGAGCGTTTGGCAATATGCAGAAGGCGGACGAGGCACTTCATTCACTTTACACATTTGTAGTTTTAAGAAAAGCAGCATAAAGAAATGGTAACAAATAATACAACAGAGCAATCGCTCACCAAAAAAGTATGGAATCTGGCAACCACTCTTGCCGGACAAGGAATTGGATTTACTGATTATATTACCCAACTGACCTATCTTTTATTCTTGAAGATGGATGCCGAAAATGTAGAAATGTTTGGAGAAGAGTCGGCTATTCCAACTGGTTATCAGTGGGCAGATTTGATAGTACTTGATGGCTTGGATTTGGTAAAACAATATGAAGAGACCCTTAAATTGCTTAGTGAGCAGGATAATCTGATAGGTACGATTTATACGAAGGCTCAAAACAAGATAGACAAGCCTGTTTATCTGAAAAAGGTCATCACCATGATTGATGAGGAGCAATGGCTCATTATGGACGGTGATGTGAAAGGAGCTATCTACGAAAGCATTCTTGAAAAGAACGGACAAGACAAGAAAAGCGGGGCAGGACAGTATTTTACTCCTCGTCCACTTATTCAGGCAATAGTAGATTGTATCAATCCGCAAATGGGGGAAACGGTTTGTGACCCGGCTTGTGGAACGGGTGGATTCTTGCTTACAGCTTACGATTATATGAAAGGTCAGTCAGCAAGTAAAGAAAAACGTGATTTCTTGCGTGACAAAGCTTTGCATGGTGTGGATAATACGCCTTTAGTGGTGACGCTTGCTTCCATGAATCTTTATTTGCATGGTATTGGTACAGACCGTAGTCCGATTGTTTGTGAGGATTCTTTGGAAAAAGAACCGTCAACTCTTGTAGATGTGATTCTTGCCAATCCTCCTTTTGGAACTCGTCCGGCTGGATCGGTGGATATTAACCGCCCGGATTTTTATGTAGAGACCAAGAATAACCAGTTAAATTTCCTCCAGCACATGATGCTTATGCTCAAAACGGGAGGACGTGCAGCAGTTGTACTTCCTGATAATGTTCTCTTTGAGGCTGGAGCAGGTGAGACTATTCGTAAACGCTTATTGCAGGATTTTAATTTGCATACTATCTTGCGTTTACCTACAGGTATTTTCTATGCCCAAGGCGTAAAAGCCAACGTGTTGTTTTTCAGCAAAGGACAACCGACCAAGGAAATATGGTTTTACGACTACCGTACAGATATAAAGCATACGCTTGCCACCAATAAACTGGAACGGCATCATTTGGATGATTTTGTTTCTTGCTATAATAATCGAGTAGAGACATACGATGCAGAAAATAATCCGCAAGGTCGTTGGCGTAAATACCCTGTAGATGAAATTCTTGCCAGAGACAAAACAAGTCTTGACATTACTTGGATAAAGCAAGGTGGTGAAGTGGACAACCGTTCATTGGCAGAACTGATGGCTGATATAAAGGATAAAAGCCAAACGATAAGTGCTGCTGTGGTTGAACTTGAAAAGCTACTTGCGAATATTGAAGAAAATTGAGTTATGGGAAAAGAGGTTTTCACAAATGATAAAGATATAAACGACCTGTTCTTGAAGGTTGTTAACCTTGTTACGCAGGCAAGGGAACGTGTGGCAACAGCCGTCAATATAGCTGAGGTTTATACTAAGTTCCATATCGGACAATATATAGTAGAATATGAGCAAAAGGGGGAGACAAGAGCCGAATATGGAAAGGCGGTGCTGAAAGAACTCTCCAAACGTCTGACTGATAGGTTGGGAGATGGATGGTCATATTCAACGCTTAAGAATATACGGCAGTTTTATATTGTTTTTTCTAAAGGGCTAACCAGTGGTTGTCCAAAGCCGAGTCAAAAGGCTAACCAGTGGTTAGCCGATTATCCGAAGTCAGAGGAATGTATCTCTGAGCCGACATTCGCTCTCTCATGGTCTCATTATCTTATACTGATGAGGGTGGAAAATCCGGATGCCCGCAGTTTCTATGAAATAGAATGTACTCAACAACAATGGTCTAAAAGACAACTCAGCCGTCAAGTAGGAAGCTGTCTTTATGAGAGATTGGCTTTGAGCCGTAACAAAGATGAAGTAATGCGGTTGGCTAAGGAAGGACAATCTATTGGGAAACCATCAGACATTATCAAGAATCCCATCACATTAGAGTTTCTTGGTCTAAAACCCGATGCAGTTTATTCAGAGTCTAAATTAGAGAATGCCATTATCAACAAGATGCAGCAATTCCTATTAGAACTTGGCAAAGGATTTCTATTTGAAGCAAGGCAGAAAAGGTTCACATTTGATGAGCAGCATTTCTTTGTTGACTTGGTGTTTTACAATCGTTTGCTACAATGCTATGTGCTTATAGATTTGAAGATAGACAAACTAACTCACCAAGACCTTGGGCAGATGCAGATGTATGTCAACTATTACGACCGCTATGTCAAACAAGACTTTGAAAAGCCGACAATTGGTATTCTACTGTGTAAGGAGAAGAACGATGCACTAGTGGAACTTACCTTGCCTAAGGATGCTAACATCTATGCTTCTGCTTATCAACTCTATCTCCCCAACAAGGCTTTATTGCAAGCTAAGGTGAAGGAATGGATTGAAGAGTTTGAAGAAAATGAGGAATTAAAGAAACTGGAAGAACATGAATAGTAATTGTGCAGCCAAAACTGCACAATTACAAACAGAAATATAACGATGGATACAAAAGCGTTACGTCAAAAGATACTCGACCTTGCGATACATGGAAAACTTGTACCCCAAGATCCCAACGATGAACCAGCATCAGTTCTGCTCGAACGAATCAAGGCTGAAAAAGAACGACTGATAAAAGAAGGCAAAAT
>OLFT01002974.1_pt1 | contig 13389 bp, 13 predicted proteins | sample 1604921 | NCBI WGS metagenome assembly OLFT01 (sample SAMEA3888897, study PRJEB22519) | human gut metagenome | biome: human gut; feature: human-associated habitat; material: faeces | place: Denmark | collected 2013 | reverse complement strand
CCGAGGGACTCAACATCCATATCGCCGGTGTAGGTCTTGATGTCGACCATGCCGTTGCCGCATACCTTTACGGTAGCGCCCTCGCGTGTGGGGTGAACGACGGTAACGTCGATAACGCCGGCATTCTCGATCTCGAGAGCCTTCTCCTTTGTGATTACCTCGCCCTCGTCAACGAGGATCTCGCCAGTAAGCGGCGCGATGACTGCCTCGGCAGCCTTCTTGCCGTAGATACGCTCTGAAATAGCGAGCTTCTTATTATACTTATAGCGTCCGAATCTGGAGAGGTCGTATCTCTTGGCGTCGAAGAACAGCATGTTGAGCTGATTCTGCGCGGACTCCACGGAAGCCATGTCGCCGGGGTGGAGCTTCTTGTAGACCTCGAGAAGAGCCTCTTCCTTGTTCTGGGTGCTGTCCTTCTCGATGGTGCAGGTGATTCTGGGGTCGTCGCCGAACTTTCCGGTCAGCTCTGCATTGGTGGAAAGACCGATGGAGCGGAGGAAGGTGGTAACGGGGATCTTTCTGTTCTTATCAATGCGTACATAGAACACGTCGTTGGCGTCCATCTCGTACTCGAGCCATGCGCCGCGGTTCGGGATAACAGTCGCCTTAAACAGCTTCTTACCGGTCTTGTCGTGCTCAAAACCGTAGTAAACGCCCGGTGAACGAACGAGCTGAGATACTACAACACGCTCAGAGCCGTTGATAACGAATGTACCGCTGTCAGTCATGAGCGGCAGATCACCCATATAGATCTCGTTATCGATCACGGAGCCGGTCTCCTTGTTCAGAAGTCTGGCAGTAACGCGGATCGGGACTGCATATGTCGCGTCGCGCTCCTTGCACTCCTCAATGGTATACTTGATCTTGTCGTCGAAACGGTGGCTTATGAACGAGAGTTCATATTTGCCGTTTGCGTCAGTGATCGGGGAAACGTCCCTGAACACTTCCTTGATACCGTCCTGCAGGAACCACTCGTAGGAATCCTTCTGAATACCTATGAGGTTCGGCATGTCGATTACCTCATTGATTTTAGAAAAACTCATTCGGGTGGTTTTTCCGAGCTGTATGGGCTTTACATTCACCATCGGCTTTATCACTCCTTAACAAAATTCCGGTCTCAGACTTGCTGGAAAAAACCGGTGTTTGGCGCATTTTAAACGTCAAAAACAGGCTTTTTCGCGCACAAATCCATTATGATACATTATGAAATTATAACATAATTATAGGCAAAAGTCAAGCATTTTACAGTAAAAAAACCGCGCGATATTCCGCGCATTTTTGTCACAAGCGTGGATTTTTTTGCCCAAAGCAACAAACTTTGAACTTTTTCGCATTCAAATTATTGCAAATCATACAAAATTGAATTTTCATGCTCTAATCAAAGCGAAAACCCGCCCGAATATCGTTCCGGGCGGGTAAAATATACATTATCATCTGTCAGCGCGTATCACCGCGACCGAGATATCGTCCCGGCTGCCCTCGACAGAGCGCTCCCGCAGGTGCACCGACAGAGCCGGGATATCCTGCTGAGAAAGCCGTGCGGTACGTCCTGCGAAATTCAGCAGGTCAGCGCTGCTCAGGAACGAATTGATCAGCCCGTCGCTGGAAAGAGTCACGCTGACCATCTCCCCCTCCCGCCAGAAGCTGCGGAAGCTGTTTATCGCGTCGCAGTCGCACAGTGAGGTCGTGAGGTTTCCGACCAGCCTTTCGTCCTCCGGCATAGGGAACTCCGCTCCGGAAACCGTCTCCAGCGTGAACGTCCCGTCGCCTATCTGAAGCCCGAAAACGCCGTCCTTATCGGCTGCGGCAAGTATCAGGGTCGCTCCGTACATCACTTCCGGCTGAAGCCCGCCGTATTTTTCGAAAATCGCACGCTCGTTCGGGGTCAGCGGAGAAAACCGCATGTGCGCGGCAATTTCATCGTTCCAGCCACATATGATGTTCCCGGCGATACGCCGAGCCGCCTCCCTTGGGTCGTGGAGGAACACCGCGCCGAGGCTCCCGTTGCGTTCGCAGAAATCCGTGACCGAGCGCAGAGCCACACGCGCCGCCATCTCGCTGCCCGAGGCGCTGCGGAAGTGCTTCTCGCTCCCATGCCCGTCGGACACCGCAGCGACCGCCAGTTTATCGGTGATGAGCACTCTCGCGCTGTCCTGGCAGGGCGTTCCCGAATCCTCGTGGGAAGCTCCCCTGACCGACACAGCAAAGCCGCTGAACTGCATTACCAGCCAGCCTCGATGTCAGCGCTTATCTCGTCGCTGTCGGCGAACTCGCGTATCTGCTCCGCCGCGGACTGCTGCTTTGTGCGCATATCCTCCTCGGACTCCGCAAGGCGAACGCTGCGGCTTCCGATCTGCGAGGAAGTCACTGCAACGAACTTTATCAGCTTCGCGAGGGCTTCGCCGTTGTGCGCCGTAACAACGCTGTCCGGGTCGCCGGTGAACCGCGCGAGTATATCGTGGTCTGCGTCCTCGCCGATGGCGACCGCGGCCTTTATGCCGTTGGAATACCAGCGGTTCTTCGACAGGATATCAAGCCCCTTTTCGTAGTTGTCGGTGGGATAGCCGTCCGACATGAGTATCATGACCGGAGCAAACGAAAGGCTCGGGGACTTCATGAACTCGTTTCTGGAGAGCTTCGCGGCAAGCTCAGTGAGGGCGCTGCCGAGGTCGGTGACGTTCTCGGCGTCGAGTGGCTTCCACTCGAACTCGTCGATGGATATAGGCTCGTCGTACATCCACTCACAGCCGCCGGAGAACTTCAGGACTGCCAGCTTGATATCCGCGTCCGCGCCGCCTATTCCCCTGATTTCGGGGATAAGCTCCTCCATAACGGAATTTACAGTGCCGATCTTGCTGCCGCCCATGCTGCCGGAGCAGTCGATAAGGAAAAACAGCACCAACGACTTCTTGGCGATCTCTTCCGCGTCGTCAAAAGGATTAACAGGTGTATCTGACATATAACTTCCCTCCTGATGATTCAATATAATACTGTATCTATTATATCATCGCCGGTGGGAATTGTCAATCATCTTGACATAATCATTCTGCCGTGATATTATTATATTCAGAAATGGCGGCGGCCTCCTCGTCCGTCCAGGCGCTTTCGGGCTGCTTCGACACCGCGTCGACGTACTCCAGCACGCCGCTGTATATCGTGAACGCGAGCTGCTGCTGATATTCCTCGGTGGCGAGCTTCGCTTCCTCCTCGGGATTCGAAAGGAAGCCGCACTCGATCATCAGCGACGGGTTCTTGTTGGATTTGAGCAGGAACAGTTCGTCGCCGGAAAGCTTTATTTCACGGTCGTTTCCCGGCTGGAGCTGCGCGAAACGCGCCTGCATTATCTGCGCCAGCGTCCGGTTGTCGGGATTGTTGTTATTGTAGAACATCTGCCCGCCGAAGTACTTCGGGTCGGTGTAGTTGTTCTGGTGGATACACAGGAATATGCTTTCGGGATAGCTCTGGATTATCTCAAGCCGGTTATCCATGTCGGAGAGCTTCTGGTTGCGTATGCCCTCGACTCCGGGGTCGTAGATGGAGATATCCTCATCGCGGGTCAGCACAGTGCGGAACCCGGAAAGCTCCAGGAGCTGCCGGAGGTGCTTCACCACGGAAAGGTTCACGTCCTTTTCAAGGACGCCGCTCTTCCCCACCGCGCCGCTGTCAAGTCCGCCGTGGCCCGCGTCTAGCACTATGACCGGACGCTCCGAAGCCTCCGCGGAGGTCGGGACGGCGCTGTCGGTCACCCTTGCGCAGACCGCCAGGAAAGCGAAGATCCCCGCCATGCACGCGGCGAATCTCAGAGTTTGTTTGTTGAATTTCATTTCGATTACCCCCGGACAAATTGTCTATTTGTTCATAAGATATGAGCAAGTCCCGGGAAATATGACTAGGGCTACGCTGAATAAAGCGCAGGGTAACAAAATCAGACGCGTGAGCACGCCTTTGTTTGATTCAGCGCTTCCATAGAAAAGGAGAAAATATGGCAAAACCGAAAACCGTGTTCGTGTGCAGCGAATGCGGGCAGGAATACTCAAAGTGGAACGGCAGATGCACCGCCTGCGGAAGCTGGAACACCATCGAAGAAGCAGAGCCGGCGCCGGTCATCGGCGGGAAGTACTCTGCTCCGGCGGCGGAGCTTAAATTCAGCCCCATCGGCGACGTGGACTGCAACGACGAGATACGCTACGGCACGGGAAGCTCCGAGCTTGACAGGGTGCTCGGCGGAGGGCTTGTGAAAGGCTCGCTGGTGCTCATCGGCGGCGACCCGGGCATCGGAAAATCCACGCTGCTGCTCCAGATATGCGGCTTCATGGGCAGCGAGCACACTATACTCTACGTTTCCGGCGAGGAATCCGAACGTCAGATAAAGCTCCGCGCCGACCGGCTGGGAGTCACCGGCGGAGGGCTGCTGCTCGCCTCCGGCAACAACTGCGAAAGCATAATCCAGGCGGTCAGGAAAAACAAACCGGATATCGTGATAATAGACTCGATACAGACCATAACCTCCAGCGGGATAACCTCCTCGGCGGGAAGCGTCGTGCAGGTCAGGGAATGCACAAACGCATTCATGCACCTCGCAAAATCCGAGGAGATCCCGATTTTCATAGTCAGCCACGTCAACAAGGACGGCGGCATAGCCGGGCCGAAAATAATGGAGCACATCGTGGACACGGTGCTGTACTTCGAGGGCGAGAAGCAGCTTTCCTACCGCATTCTCAGGGCGATAAAGAACCGCTTCGGCTCCACCAACGAAATAGGCGTGTTCAACATGGACGACGAACCCCTCGGAGATGATGCTCTCCGGGCGTATCACTACGGTCTCCGGCAGCGCGGTAGTCTGCACCATCGAAGGCACCCGCCCTATCCTCGCCGAGGTCCAGGCGCTGGTTACGAAATCCACGCTGTCAGCGCCGAGAAGGGTCGCCACCGGCTTCGACTACAACCGGCTCTACATGATACTCGCGGTGCTCGAAAAGCGCACCGGATTCTTCTTCGGCGGGGGCGACGTATACGTCAACATAGTCGGCGGCCTCCGGCTGGACGAGCCTGCGGCCGACCTGGCGGTGGCGCTGGCGCTGTACTCCGGGCTATGCGACAAGGTGATACCGGAAAAGCTGATGGTGTTCGGCGAGGTCGGGCTCGGCGGAGAGGTACGGGCGGCTTCCCACGTCAGGGAGCGCGTCAAGGAAGGCGCGCGGCTCGGATTTGAGCGGTGCATAATCCCGAAACAGAGCTTCTCGTCGCTCAGCCGCAGCGAAAACTACGGCATTCAGATAATCGGCGTGCGGACGCTGGAACAGGCATTCCGCGCGATAAACGCGGACAAGGAAAAGGAGAACAAGGAATGACAAACTGCGACGACTGCGTAAATTACGTCTACGACGAGGAATGCGACTGCTGGACATGTCTGGTAAACCTCGACGAGGACGAGATGTACCGATTCATGTGCGGAACTAACTACAACTGCCCATATTACTCGTCAGACGACGAGTACTCCATCGCAAGGAAGCAGTAACGCTCCCTTATGGTCACCTCTAAAAACCTTGTTTGAGTGAAAATGTGTATAGCACACCGCCTGCTTCTTCAAACCTCCTCGTAAGGCATACAGCCTTACTTCGTCGGCTTTCATCGCATTCGGCGCACTCTACCCATTTTCCCTTTTCAAACCGGTTTTTAGAGGTTCCCTTATGTGATACTGTAACAAATAAAAAACCGGGGCTGTGCTGTCACAGTCCCGGTTTTGGTTTATTGCGGATCGCTCATGTTTTATCGTGAGACGGCCTCTTAGACACGCATGCTATCGCTTCAGCAGTGGCAATGTTGAGGTCTACGCTGCTCTGGCGCGCCAGAGAATTCAGCTTGGAAAAAAGCTCTCCATTGTGAGTGCTGACATATCTTGCCGGAAGCTTGTTGAGTGCAAGAGCGGTCATATCCTCTATGCAGCGGTCGCATTTACAGCAGTTTTCGGTCTTGAGCATTTCAGTCAGTTTATCCCTGACTATATCTTCCATCACATTAACAAGTGCCATAATAATTACCCCACATTCATATAAAGCCCGGAAACTACCGAGCCGATATATTTATTTTACAATAAAAAGGTATGTTTGTCAATACTTTTTACAATATTCTGCAATTTATGGGTTCGGCGTATTTCACAGAATTTTTTGCGGAAAATAGTCAAAAAAAGCAAAGGAGAGATTCTTGATGAATATATCGAACGAAGAATACGGCGAACTTACCAAGCGCCGCTCCCACAATTCAAAGCTGTGCAGGACAATTCCGATGGCGTTTCTTATCGGCGGACTGATCTGCACGCTCGGCGAGGCTCTGCTGAACCTCTACGGCATGGCAGGACTTAACAAGGACGAAGCAGGCGCGCTGACCTCCATCACGCTGGTGTTTCTGAGCATACTCTTCACCGGGCTGGAATGGTACGACCGGATCGCGCAGCACGCCGGCGCGGGTACACTGGTGCCGATAACCGGCTTCGCGAACGCAGTCGCCTCCCCGGCGCTGGACTTCAAAAGCGAGGGCTTCGTGCTGGGCCTGGGCGCTAAGATGTTCGTTATCGCAGGACCGGTCATCGTTTACGGCATAAGCGCTTCGGTGGTGTACGGCATTATTTACTACATCGTCGGGCTGTTTACAAAGTGAGGTGTCAGCATGAAATACTGTGAAGGAAAAACAATGTGCTTCCGCAAACCGTCCGTGATAGCCTACGCGGCGGTAGTTGGCAAGGCGGAGAACGAAGGTCCCTACGGCGGCGAATTCGACGAGGTGGTCGAGGACAACAAGGCAGGCTCGGATACCTGGGAGCAGGCGGAATCCCTGTTCCAGCAGCGCGCGGTCGGGCACGTCCTGCGCAAATCCGGGCTGGAGCCTGACAGGATAGACCTCATGATAGCCGGCGACCTGCTCAACCAGTGCGTGGGAAGCTCCTACGGTCTGAAGGACTACTTTATCCCCTACCTCGGGATATACGGAGCCTGCTCCACATTCGCGGAAGGGCTTCTGCTCTCGGCGGCTCTGGTGAATGCCGGATATATCGACACCGCTATAGCAAGCACCTCCTCGCATTTCAGCACGGCGGAGCGCCAGTTCCGGTTCCCGCTGAACTACGGCGGAGTACGCACCCCCACCGCCCAGTGGACCGCCACCGCCGCCGGAGCCGCGCTGGTCGGGTTCAGCGGGAAGCCTCCGTTTATACGTGCTGCGACAGTCGGCAAGATCGAGGATATGGGAATCACCGACCTCAACAACATGGGAGCCGCGATGGCAGGCGCAGCCTACGACACGCTGACCCGCCACATGAAGCACCGCGGAACTCACCCGCAGGACTACGACGTGATAATCACCGGCGACCTGGGTCAGGTTGGCAGCGACCTGCTCTACGACCTGTTCCAGCGCGACGGCGTTTCCCTCAGGGAGCACCACAAGGACTGCGGGCTGATGATCTACGACCGCGCCGCCCAGGACGTACACGCAGGCGGCTCCGGGTGCGGGTGCTCCGCTTCGATGATGTGCGGGCACTTCTTCAAGCGGATACAGGCCGGCGAGCTGAAACGCGTTCTCTACTGCGCGACCGGCGCGCTGATGTCGCCTACGGTCGTTCAGCAGGGCGGGAGCATTCCCGGGATCGCGCACTGCGTGGAGATATCATCGGAAGCAGGAGGTTAACGAGATAAAATGGATATGTTTCTTGAATACGTCTGGGCGTTTCTCATCGGAGGGGCATTCTGCGCGGTCGGTCAGCTCCTGATAGACCTGACGAAGCTCACCCCCGCCAGGATCCTGGTAAGCTATGTGGTCGCCGGGGTCGTCCTCGGCGCTGTAGGGGTTTACGACCCGATCATTGAATTCGCCGGCGGCGGCGCGACAGTTCCTCTTACAGGCTTCGGAAACCTCCTTGCAAAGGGAGTCCGCGAAGCCGTCGACCAGCACGGTCTCCTAGGAGCTTTCATGGGAGGCTTCACCGCGACGGCGGCTGGTATCGCGGCGGCGGTGTTCTTCGGGCTGCTCGCGGCTCTGTGCTTTAAGAGCGGGTCAAAGATAAACGAAACCTGACGGGGACGTCGGGACTTTATCTGAGCTTTAGGGCAATACCGCACAAAGATTGTGCGCATATTGCGCAGTCAGATTTTTCGTCAGATTGTACAATGAGGACGCAGCAAGGCTGACGCCTTGCAAGGACGAATTGTGCAAAATGACGGAAAATATGCAAGCAAGATGCGTACAAAATACAAAATATGGTCTTTGTGCGGTGTTGCCCTAATTCCAGGAGTTTTTTATGCCAAAGACCGTATTAGTATTTGATTTCGGCGCTTCAAGCGCACGCGCAATGCTCTGCCGCTGCGAGAACGGCGGGTTCACACTTGAGGAGATCCACCGTTTCCCGAACGTCCCCGTGACCGAGGACGGACACCTCCGCTGGGATATCGACGAGCTGTGGGAGCAGATGAGGACAGCGCTCAGCTTCGGCGTGTTCAACGGAGGCTTCGACGCGATAAGCATTGACACCTGGGGCGTGGATTTCGGACTGATAGGTCAGGACGGACAGCTCCTGGAAAAGCCGGTTCACTACCGCGACCGCCGCACCGAGGGCATGGTCGAGGAGGTGTGCGGCAGTATCCCGGCGGAGGAGCTTTTCATGCAGAGCGGCATACAGCCGATGAGCATAAACACGCTGTTCCAGCTCAACTACCTTGTGAAGCACGAGAAAAACGCGATATTCCGCGCGGAAAAGCTGCTTATGATGCCCGATCTGTTCGCGTACTTCCTGACCGGGGAGTGCCGCAGTGAATTCACCGAGGCGACCACCACCCAGCTCATCGACCAGAAGACCCGGGGCTGGAATATCCGGCTCATCGAGGCGCTGGGGCTTCCGAAACGTATCTTCGCGCCGCTGATACAGCCCGGGGAGCGCTACGGAATGCTCAAGCAGGAGCTTGCCGACGAGCTTCGCATAGAGCCGGTCCCAGTGTACGCCTGCGCTTCCCACGACACGGCTTCGGCAGTGCTTGCGGTTCCCACGCAGGAGGAAAAGTTCGCGTTCCTGAGCTGCGGCACCTGGACGCTTTTCGGCACGGAGCTGAGACGTCCGGTCGTAACCGAGCAGGCTCTAAATATGGGGCTTACCAACGAGGGCGGCTGCGGCGGCACCACAACGCTGCTGAAGAACATCATGGGTCTGTGGCTTATCCAGGAGACCCGCAGGTGGTATAACTCCACAAGGTGCGCGGGCTACAGCTTCGCCGACCTTGAGAGCATGGCGAGGGGAGCGGCTCCGTTCCAGAGTTTCATTGACCCGGCCGCGCCGGAGTTCGCCCTTCCGGACGACATGCCGCCGAAGATCCAGGAGTACTGCCGGCGCACAGATCAGCCGGTTCCGAAGGAGCCGGGCGAGATAATGCGGTGCATTTACCAGAGCCTGGCGTGCGAGTTCGCGCTGACCCTCCGGGAAATGACCGCGCTGACCGGACTTGAGTACGGACGTATCCACATGATAGGCGGCGGCACCAAGGATAAGCTGCTGTGCCAGCTTACCGCGGACGCTGCGGGTATTCCGGCGGTCGCAGGTCCCACGGAGGCGACCGCGCTGGGCAACGGTATCTCCACGCTCATCGCGCTCGGAGAGATACCGGATATCGCGGAGGCGCGGCGTATCATCACGCAGTCCGGGCTTACGCAGGAGTTCCTTCCGCAGGAGCATGATATGTGGTCGGAACAGCTTGAGCGATATAGAAAGCTCACCAGGAAGCCGGAATAACTTCAAACCCCGCCGGAACGGGCTTCGGCGGGGTTTTCTATGCGCTGTTTTGCGCCTGTCTTGCACGCCTGCCCCCGATCTGTGACAAAACAGGAGCTTTTTTTGCATATTTCTCTTGACAAGTGCGCTGTTGTTTGGTATAATTAAGCTGTATCTAATATAGAAATTGTGTGCGCTGCCACGGGGCGGCGTCCGAAAGGAATGTTCCAGGATTTGAGTAAGGTTCGCATGACTGTAGCAAAGGCTATGACAGAATGTCTCTCGGCCGAGGGTATATCCACCGTTTTCGGTTATCCCGGTGCAGCTATCTGCCCTTTCTACGATGAATTATATAAAACAGACATCCGTCATATACTCGTCCGCCACGAGGTCAACGGAGGCCATGCCGCAAGCGGCTACGCCCGCATTACCGGCAAGCCCGCAGTCGCCATCGCGACCAGCGGTCCCGGCGCCCTGAATCTCATCACGGCGATCGCAACGGCGTATATGGATTCCGTGCCGATGGTGGTGATCACCGGTCAGGTGAACTCCGACCAGATAGGCAGAGATGTTTTCCAGGAAGCGGATATCACAGGCTCCGCAGAGCCGTTCGTAAAGCACAGCTACCTTCTCAAGCGCCCTGAGGACACCGCCGAGGTGTTCAAGCGCGCGTTCTATATCGCGGGCACCGGCAGAAGAGGCCCGGTGCTGATAGACGTTCCGTTCGATGTTCAGAAGGCTGAGATAGACTTTGAGTATCCTGAAACCGTGGATATCCGCAGCTACCGCCCGAGCAGCACCGGCAACGGCAACCAGATAAAGCGCGCGGCTGCTGCGATCGCAGAGTCGAAGAAGCCGCTTATCCTTGCCGGCGGCGGGCTTTTCACCGGCGACGCCGCGGCTCTTATGCGCGATTTCGCTGAAAAGACCGATATCCCCGTGGTTTCCACGATGATGGGTCTGGGCGCTATCCCGACTGATTCGCCGCTGTTCTACGGAATGCTCGGCATGCACGGCTGCAAGGCGGCGAATACCGCGGTAAACTCCTGCGACACGCTCATACTGATGGGCGCGAGAGTGGGCGACCGCGCTATTGCGGCAATGAAGCAGCGCGACGACATGACAGTTATCCATATTGACATAGACCCCGCCGAGATCGGAAAGAACCTCGACGTGGATATCCCGATAGTCGGCGACCTCACGCTCGTCCTGGGGCAGCTTCTCGAGGCTGTGAAAGGCGGCGCGGACAACTCAGGCTGGAAGAAGCAGCTCGACGGGTTCCGCGAGGATAAGGCGATAGAGCCGGCTCCCGCGGGTTATGTAAACCCGAAGGAGTTCATACACGCCCTGGACAGACAGCTTCCCGACGACGCTGTAGTCGTTGCGGACGTAGGTCAGAACCAGATCTGGACGGCGCGCAACATCACCATCAACGGCGGCAGGTTCCTGACCTCCGGCGGCATGGGCACGATGGGCTACTCGCTGCCGGCGGCTATCGGCGCAAAGCTCGCTGATCCGTCAAGGCAGGTCGTTGCGATCTGCGGCGACGGTTCGTTCCAGATGCAGATGATGGAGCTTGCAACGGCTGTTCAGCACGATGTTGCCGTGAAGGTCATCGTGATGAGGAACAATTACCTCGGAATGGTGCGCGAGCTTCAGGAGAAGGCGTACGACAACCGGCTGATGGCGGTTTCCATCGACGGAAGCCCGTGTTTCACAAAGCTGGCGGACGCATACGGTATTGCAAACGAGCTGGTTGACAGCCCCGAAAAGATGGAAGGCGCGATAAAGCGCATGCTGGAGTCCGACAAGCCGTATCTCATCGAGGCGGCGGTAGAGGACTTTGAAAAGACGATTCTGTGACGGGGGTGGGCATATGAAGCATACAATTTCAGTACTGGTCGAAAACCATGCCGGAGTCCTCGCCAGGGTTGCCGGACTGTTCGCGCGCAGAGGCTTCAATATCGACAGCCTTGCCGTGGGCGTCACCGACGACGAGCGCGTATCCCGCATTACGATAGTTGCCGACGGAAGCGCGTACACCCTTGAACAGATCGAGAAGCAGCTCAACAAGCTCATCGACGTTATCAAGGTCAAGACGCTGCATAGTGATTCGGCGGTCACACGTGAGCTTGTGCTCATAAAGGTTAGCTGCACGCCCAAGCAGCGCCCTGAGATAATCAGTATCGCAGACATAGCAAAGGGCAAGATCTCTGATATCTCGACCAACTCAATGACGATCGAGCTTTCCGACACGAAGCAGAACCTCGACACATACGAGGAGCTGCTGCGTCCCTACGGCATCAAGGAAGTGGTCCGCACCGGCACCATTGCCATGCAGAAGGGCGAAGCCGCCGTAAGGGTTTAAATTCGTATAACCTCGCTCACAAGGCGTCGTATAATATTCTTCAAAAGGAGATACAAAACAATGGCACAGATTTATCATCAGGAAGACTGCAACCTGTCCCTGCTCGACGGCAAGACCGTTGCTATCATCGGCTACGGCAGCCAGGGTCACGCACACGCTCTGAACCTCAAGGAGAGCGGCGTTAATGTCATCATTGGTCTGTACGAAGGCTCCAAGAGCTGGAAGAAGGCTGAGGACGCAGGCTTTAAGGTTTACACAGCTGCTGAGGCTGCTAAGAAGGCTGACCTCATCATGATCCTCATCAACGATGAGAGACAGGCTGATCTTTATAAGGAAAGCATCGCTCCGAACCTCTCCGCAGGCAAGACCCTTGCTTTCGCACACGGCTTCAATATCCACTTCGGTCAGATCGTTCCGCCGGCTGACGTTGACGTTATCATGATCGCTCCTAAGGGCCCGGGTCACACTGTACGTTCCGAGTACCAGATCGGCAGAGGCGTTCCCTGCCTTATCGCAGTATATCAGGACGCTTCCGGCAAGGCTATGGACATCGCTCTGGCATACGCTTGCGGTATCGGCGGCGGCCGTGCCGGCATCATCGAGTCCACCTTCAAGACCGAGACCGAGACCGACCTGTTCGGTGAGCAGGCTGTCCTCTGCGGCGGCGTTTGCGAGCTGATGAAGGCTGGCTTTGAGACCCTGGTTGAGGCTGGTTACGCTCCGGAGAACGCTTACTTCGAGTGCGTTCACGAGATGAAGCTGATCGTTGACCTGATCAACGAGGGCGGCTTCGCTAAGATGCGTTACTCCATCTCCGACACCGCTGAGTACGGCGATTACCGCACCGGCAAGCGCATCATTACCGAGGAGACCCGCAAGGAGATGAAGAAGATCCTGCGCGAGATCCAGGACGGTACCTTCGCCTCCGAATTCCTGGCGGAGATGAACCCCAACGGAGGCCGCAAGACCCACTTCCTGGCCATGCGCCGCATGGCGGCCGAGCACCCCATCGAGAAGGTGGGCGCCCAGCTGCGCAGCATGATGAGCTGGCTGAAAAAGTAAGAGGACCCAAGGCACCGGCCCGGAGGCGGGAACACCTCCGGGCCGGGTAGAAAAAGGAGGAAAGCAAGACCTATGCGCAGTGATAATGTGACCAAGGGCGCCGAGCGGGCACCCAACCGGAGCCTTTTCTACGCCCTGGCCTACACGCCGGAGGACCTGGAGAAGCCCCTGATCGCTGTGGTCAGCGCCCACAGCGATATCGTTCCCGGAC
>OLFT01002960.1_pt1 | contig 13448 bp, 14 predicted proteins | sample 1604921 | NCBI WGS metagenome assembly OLFT01 (sample SAMEA3888897, study PRJEB22519) | human gut metagenome | biome: human gut; feature: human-associated habitat; material: faeces | place: Denmark | collected 2013 | reverse complement strand
TTCCACAAAATAGGCGGTTTTTTCATTGGAACAGGTGTTTTATTTCACTTTATAACGTGACGCTTTTCCTGCATTCACATAGTTTTCCACTGGTTTTTCCACATTTTTGGGTCAAATGTTGCTTTCGTGGATTTGACACAGGGCTTTTTCCACACAGGCCTTCACCCCGGCGGGGTCGGCCTTGCCTTTTAATTGCCGCATGGCCTGGCCCACCAGGAAGCCGGCGACTTTCTGATTGCCCCCCTGATAGTCGGCCACCGCGGCGGGGTTGTCCCTCAGCACCTGGGCCACCGTCTGCTCCACCAGGGCGGCGTCGTTCACCTGCTCCAGGCCGTGGTCCCGGACATAGCCCTCCACGTCCCCGTTGTCGGGGAACACTGCCCGGAACACTTTCGCCGCCGTGTTCCGGTTCAGCCGTCCCGCGTCCACCATGGCGATGAGCCGGGCCAGGTTGTCCGGGGTCAGCTTCATCTGCTTTGGCTCGATGGCCTCCTCCTTCAGGCGGCGCATCATCTCCCCCAGCATCCAGTGGCACACCTCTTTGGCCGGAGCGCCGCAGGCCACCGCCGCCTCGAAAAAGTCCACCAGGGCCTTCTGGCCGGTGATGAGCCGGGCGTCCTGCTCGGTCAGGCCATAGTCCCGCTGATACCGGGCCTGGCGCTCCGGGGCCATCTCGGGCTGCTGGGCCCGCAGGGTCTGCAAAAATTCCTCGGACAGCTCCAGAGGCGGGATGTCCGGCTCGGGGAAATAGCGATAGTCCTGGGCGCTCTCCTTGCTGCGCATGGAAAAGGTGGCGTCCTTGTTGTCGTCCCAGCGCCGGGTCTCCTGAACGATCCGCTTGCCCTCCTCGATGCGCTCGATCTGCCGCCGGGTCTCATAAGCGATGGCCCGGGTGATGGCCTTGAAGGAGTTTAGGTTCTTCATCTCTGTGCGGGTGCCCAGTTCCTCGGTCCCGGCGGGGCGGACGGACAGGTTCACGTCGCACCGGAGGGAGCCCTCCTGCATCTTGCAGTCGGACACGCCCATATATTCTAAGGTAGAGCGCAGCTTCTCCAGATAGGCCACCACCTCCTCCGCCGTGCGGAAGTCCGGCTCGGTGACGATCTCCACCAGGGGCACGCCGCAGCGGTTATAGTCGCACCGGGTCTGGTCGATCCAGGGGTCGTGGACCAGCTTGCCCGCGTCCTCCTCCATGTGCAGCTCGTGGATGCGGATGTCCTTCTCCCCCGCCGCCGTGGTAATGGACACCCGGCCGTTCACCCCGATGGGCACATACAGCTGGGACACCTGATAGGCCTTGGGCAAGTCGGGGTAGAAATAGTTCTTCCGGTCAAACCGGTGGCGGCGGTTCACCGTGCAGTTCAGGGCCATGGCGGTCTTGGCGGCAAACTCCACCACCTTTTTGTTCACCACCGGCAGGGTGCCCGGCATGCCGGTACACACGGGGCAGCAGTGGGTGTTGGGCGCGCCGCCGAACTGGGTGGTGCAGGAGCAGAATATTTTCGTCTTGGTGGCCAGCTCCACGTGGGTCTCCAGCCCGATCACCGTCTCCCATGTCATGTCAGACCGCCTCCTTTTTTTCAGCCTGTCCCCGTCCGGGGCGGCGCTTGTGATAGTCCGTGTCCAGCTGGAAGGCGTGGGCCGCCCCCAGCACCTTGGCCTCCCCCAGGGGCGGGCCGATGAGCTGGCAGCCGATGGGCAGGCCCTTCTCGTCAAAGCCGCAGGGCATGGACAGCCCGGGCAGCCCCGCCAGGTTCACCGACACGGTGTAAATGTCGCTGAGATACATCTGCAAGGGGTCGGACAGGCTCTCCCCCAGCTTGGGGGCGGTGGTGGGGGCCACGGGGGTGAGCATCACGTCGCACTGAGTAAACGCCTGGTCAAAGGCTTTTTTAATCAATCCCTTCACCTGGAGGGCCTTTTTATAATAGGCGTCGTAATAGCCCGCCGACAGCACGAAGGAGCCCAGCAAAATGCGCCGCTTCACCTCCGCCCCAAAGCCCTGGGTGCGGGTGCGGCAGTATAGGTCGGTCAGGTCCTCATAGCCCTCCGCCCGCCAGCCGTATTTCACCCCGTCGAACCGGGACAGGTTGGAGCTGGCCTCGGCGGCGGCGATAATATAATAGGTAGGGATGACATACTGCATCACCGGGAAGTCGAACTCCACCAGCTCCGCCCCCCGGGCCTTCAGCACCTGGGCCGCCTGGAGCACGCCCCGGCGCACCGCCGGGTCAAGACCGTCGCCGAAGCAGTCGGCAGGGATGCCGATCTTCATGCCCCGCACGTCCCCGGTGAGCCCGGCCAGCAGGCCCCCGGCGGGCATGTCCAGGCTGGTGCCGTCCCTGGGGTCCTTGCCCATCACGGCGTCCAGCACGGCGGCGCAGTCGGCGGCGTCCCGGGCCAGGGGGCCCATCTGGTCCAGGGAGGAGGCGTAGGCGATGAGGCCATAGCGGGACACCGCCCCATAGGTGGGCTTGATCCCCGTCACGCCGCAATAGGCGGCGGGCTGGCGGATGGACCCGCCGGTGTCCGAGCCCACGGCATACCAGCAGTCCCGCTCCGCCACAGCGGCGGCGGCCCCGCCGGAGGAGCCGCCGGGCACCCGCGCCCGGTCCCAGGGGTTGCGGGTGGGACCGTAGCAGGAGGTCTCGGTGGTGGAGCCCATGGCAAACTCGTCCATGTTCACCTTGCCCAGGCACACCGCCCCCTGGGCCCCCAGCCGCTCCACCAGGGTGGCGTCATAGGGGGGCACAAAGCCGGTCAAGATCTTGCTGGCGCAGGTGGTGGACACGCCTTTGGTGCAGATGTTGTCCTTCAGCGCCATAGGCACCCCGGCCAGGGGGCCGGTGAGCGCCCCCGCCGCCATCTGCTTTTCGATCTCCCGTGCCCGATCCAGGGCACGGTCCGCAGTGACGGCCACAAAGGCCCCGTTCTCTTTTGTCTCCTCCATCCGCTTTAAAGCCGCCTGAGCGGCCTGGGTGGGGGAAACCTCTCCCTTGCGGATGGCCGCGCCCAGCTCTAGGGCGGTCAAGTCAAAGATATCGCGCATAACGTTCTCCCTCCCTTATTCCACCGTCTTGGGCACCAGAAATGCCTCGTCATCCGCCGCCGGGGCGTTCTTCAGCAGCTCCCCCCGGTCCATGGAGGGCCGCACCTCGTCCTCCCGCAGCACGTTCTTCACGGGGAACACGTGGCTCAGGGGTTCTACCCCGGAGGTGTCCAGGGTGTTCAGGGTGTCCATATAGGCCAGGATGCCCTCCAGGTCCCCGGCCATTTTGGCCTTCTCCTCCTCCGGCAGACGCAGCCGGGACAGCTGGGAGATGTGGTCGATGAATTCAGTGGTGATCTTCATGTGGCTTCTCCTCTCTTCCGCTCTTCGTCAAGGCTCCAGGCGGCTCAGGTCCCGGGGGAACAGGCTGGCCCGGCGCACATTGTCCAGTCCGCACAGCTGGGCGGTGAGCCGCTCCAGGCCGATGCCCAGCCCGCCGTGGGGGGGCATCCCGTGCTTGTGGATCATTAGATAGCTGTCAAACTCCGCCGGGTCCATGCCCTTGGCCTCCATCTTGGCCACCTGCTGGGCATAGTCGTGGATGCGCTGGCCGCCGGTGGTCACCTCCATGCCCCGGAACAGCAGATCGAAGGACAGGGTATACTTGGGGTCGGCCGGGTCGTCCATGGCGTAGAAGGGGCGCTTTTTGGCGGGGTAGTGGGTGACGAAGACAAAGTCCGCGCCGTACTCCTCTTTGAAATAGCGGCCAATGTTGTGCTCCTCCTCCGGCTCCAGGTCATAGGGGTCCCGGATGGGGCGGCCATATTTCTCCGCCGCCAGCCGCTTGGCCTCGTCAAAGCGCACGGCGGGAATTTTGTCTGTCTCGGGCAGCGTCACCCCCAGCAGAGCCAGGTCATCAGCGTAGTCCCGCTCCAGCAGGGCCATAGCATACTGGAGAAAGCCCGCCTCCATGTCCATCACGTCCTGGAAGGAGCGGATAAAGCCCATCTCAAAGTCCAGGGAGGTGTACTCGTTCAGGTGCCGGGGGGTGGAGTGCTTCTCCGCCCGGAACACGGGGGCCACCTCAAACACCCGCTGGAACACCCCCACCATGGTCTGCTTATAGAACTGGGGGGACTGGGCTAAAAATGCCTTGCGTCCGAAATAGTCCAGGCGGAAGATGTTGCTGCCCCCCTCCGCCCCGGCGTGGACGATCTTGGGGGTGTGGATCTCGGTAAAGCCCTGGCCGGTGAGATATTCCCGGAAGGCCCGGGACAGGCCCTCCTGAATTTTGAACACCGCCCGCTCCTTCAACGCCCGCAGGACCACCGGGCGCAGGCCCAGCTCGGTGTCCAGGTTCAGCTTCAGCCGCCCCTTGGACACGGGCACCGGCATGGGCTGGGCGGGGCGGGACAGTATCTCCAGCCCAGTCAGCCGCACCTCCAGCCCGCCGGGGGCCCGGCTCTCGGCGGCCACCTGGCCCGTGAGGGTGACGGCGCACTCCTCGCTCAGGTCCTGGGGCAGCAGCTCCGGGTCAGCCACGCACTGCACCGCCCCGTCGGGCAGCCGCAGGGTGAGGAAGGTCACGCCCCCCAGGGGGCGCAGGGCGTGGACCATGCCGTCCAGGGTGACGGTCTGCCCGACGAAAGCGGCCAGGTCCCCCTTGCTCATGCTCTTCTTCGGCGTTCCCGTGACAAATTCCATAACACTTTTCCTTTCTCAAGTCCGGCGATACGCCCGGGAACGAAAAAATCCCGGGGCGTATCTGATTACGATACACCCCGGGACGAAATCATCCGTGTCAATGATTCCGCGGTACCACCCGCGTTGTCTCTCCAACAAGAGACCTCTTTCGAGCCCCGATAACGTGGGGAATCCGTACAGCCCTCAACGGCGCTTGCCCTTTGAACTGTAAGCTCAGGAGTGTTGCACCACCTTGTCTTTCCCGACCGGGCTTTCAGCACAGTGGCCCGGTCTCTCTGTTGGATGCCGTCAGGTGTGGTCTCCGTCCGCGCTTTTTTCTTATGGCCGCATTATACGCCTGCACATCCCTACTTGTCAACTATGTTTTTCACAACATCATTTTAGTTGGATAAAGAAATTTCGTCAGTCCGACTTAAACTTACTTTCTGCCTTCCCGCCACTTCTCCACCAGACGGAACACGATCTCCAGCGCCAGCCACACCACAAAGGCCGACAGGGCGGCAGAGAAACACACCGCTATCGGGTCGTTCATGGCCCCGGAGGGGATCTCTCCGGGCGCTGCACTAGGGAAAAGCCCCCGGACGAGCTGGACGAGAAACGCACATCCTGCTCCAAGGCAGAGAACAACGGTTTTCCTGCGCTTCATGTGGTCAGCCTCCTTTTTGATTTTCTGTTTTCAGCTTATCATAGACGGGCGGCGGGTTCAACTATATTTCTATCTTCTCGCCGGGGCTTTTCTCCCCTTCCCCGATGTGGTATACTGGAACAAAAGCAAGACAGAAAGGGGCCTGGAAAATGGCTTGGATGGACTGGAACGCCCTGGAGCAGACCTGCATGGGCTGTCAGCGGTGCGCCCTGGCGGATGGACGGCACAACGTGGTGTTCGGCGTGGGCAGCCGGGACGCGGAGGTCCTGTTTGTGGGCGAGGGCCCCGGGGAGAACGAGGACCTGCAGGGCGAACCCTTTGTGGGCCGGGCGGGCAAGCTGCTGGACGACATGCTGGAGCTCATCGACCTGGACCGGAAGAAAAACGTGTACATCGCCAACATCGTCAAGTGCCGTCCCCCCCACAACCGTGACCCCCTGAACACCGAGCAGGATGCCTGCATCGGCTATCTCCGCAACCAGGTGGCCCTCATCCGGCCCAAGATCATCGTCTGCCTGGGCCGCATCGCCGCCATGCGCCTCATCCGGGAGGACTATCGCATCACCCGGGAGCACGGCCAGTGGGTGGAAAAGGCCGGCGTGGCCATGACCGCCCTCTATCACCCCGCCGCCATCCTCCGGGACCCCGGCAAGCGGCCAGAGACCTTTGACGACCTGAAAAGCCTACAGGCCAAGATCCGCCAGGTGTGCAGCCGGACCTATGAATCGACTTAACTGTCATTGCGAGGAGGGCGCAGCCCAACGCGGCAATCCGCGTCCCCCGTCCCTCGCAATGACAAACAAACGCCCCCGCTCCATGCTAAAAATGTGGAGCGGGGGCGCTGTCTTCCCTTGCTACTTCGTATGCTCTTTTACATACTCCTCCAAAAACTGATACAGTTCCTCTTTGGTGTCCCCGTTGACGATCCTGGGCGGGTCCCAGTCCATATCCGTCAAGTCCATGCGATACGCGATCTCTCCGTCTCGGCCATCTTCCACCATCCGCTGCACCACGCTCCCATCCACTACGCCGTCGATGATGGGGATCAGCTCCCACATGTACAGCGACTTGACATACAGGCTCGGCGGCGAGCACAGGCTTCCCTCCTCCTCGCGGCAGGTAAGCCCATCCTGCTCCAGCATCTGTACCAGCGCTTCATCCACGCCATAGTGCCCAAATGGCGCCGGTTCGTCCACCGCATACACAAGGAAGGAGTCCGCCCGCTGCAAAAGTTCCCGCATCTCCGGGTAGTCCGCTTTTTGTATCCCGTGTACACTGACCCACAACAGGCAGTCGCTTCCCTCCTGAGACAAAACCGCTTGATTCGGACAGTCCGGCGAAGCAAAAAAACTCTTTTGCACTTTGCAGCTTGCCAAAAGATATGTTTCCCAATCATACTCGTCTGCGTAAATATCCGGGTAGACCTTTTGCACCACAACGTCAGTCCATACCACAGGACGGTCCTGACACAATGAAAATATTTCATCAAAATACAGCATTCTGGAGGAATCCGGGGCATTGGTACTCTCCCCGCCCTCCCCGTTTTTCCCCTGACAGCCGCAGCACAGGGACAGGAGCATGAGCAGGCTCAGTACCGATGCCATTACGTTTCGTTTCATCGTTGCCACTCCCTTCTTGTTCGATCTTTGTTGCTTTTTCGCCGCTCTTCTACTCTCACTATAACTGATTTTCGCGGAAAAGCAAGTTTTTCTACAGAAATGCTCCCCCCAAGGGCTTTACTTTTTTCGTTTTTTCAGGCATACTTTTGAATTGACTGAAAAAAGGAGAGGTTTTACCGACATGAAAAAGAAGTCATCTGGTTTCAGCGGCTCGCTGGGCTTTGTGCTGGCCGCCGCTGGCAGCGCTGTTGGCGTGGGCAACATCTGGCGCTTTCCCTATCTGTGCGCCAAGGACGGGGGCGGCCTGTTCCTGGTGGTCTATCTGGTGCTGGTGCTCACCTTCGGCTTTGTCCTGCTGACCACCGACGTGGCCATTGGCCGCCGCACCAAGCTCAACGCCCTGAACGCCTATGCCGCTCTGGGGGAGAAGTGGCGCTTTCTGGGCTTTCTCACCTTCCTGGTGCCCGCCCTCATCATGACCTATTACTCCGTCATCGGCGGCTGGATCTTAAAGTATCTCACCGCCTATCTCACCACCGACGGCTCCGCACCCGCCCAGGACGGCTATTTCACCGGCTTCATCACCGCCCCGGTGGCCCCCATCGTGTTCACCCTGGTCTTTTTGGCCTTCACCGCCTTTGTGGTGTACAGCGGGGTGGAGAAGGGCATCGAGCGCTATTCCCGCATTCTGATGCCCGGCCTGCTGCTGCTCATCGTGGGCATCGCCATTTTCTCCCTCACCCTGTCCTATCAGGGGGAGGACGGCGTCACCCGCACCGGCCTGCAGGGTCTGGGGGTCTATCTTCTGCCCAATCTGGAGGGACTGACGGTACAGCGCTTTCTCCAGGTTCTGCTGGACGCTATGAGCCAGCTGTTCTTCTCTCTCAGCGTGTCCATGGGCATTATGATCACCTATGGTTCCTATGTGAAGGACGATGTGGACCTGGGCAAGGCCACAAACCAGATCGAAATTTTCGACACCGCCGCCGCCTTTTTGTCCGGCATGATGATCATCCCCGCCGTCTATGTCTTTTTGGGCACCGAAGGTATGACCTTCGGCCCCAGCCTGACCTTTGTCTCCCTGCCCAAGGTGTTCCAGTCCATGGGCCTGGTGGGCCGCCTGGTGGGTGCAGCCTTCTTCCTGATGCTGGGTTTTGCCGCTTTGACCTCCTGTGTGTCCGTGATGGAGACCCTGGTGGCCAACTGCATGGAGCTGTTCCACAAGAGCCGGAAGCAGATGTGCGCCGTCATCGGCCTGTACTCCCTGGTCACCGCCGTGCTCATCTGCCTGGGCTATAACGCCCTGTACTTCGAGCTGCCCCTGCCCAACGGCTCGGTGGGCCAGCTGCTAGACGTGATGGACTACATCAGCAACAGCTTCCTGATGCCCTTCATCTCCCTGCTCACCAGCATCCTCATCGGCTGGATCGTGGGCCCCAAGTGGATCTGCGACGAGGTGCAGAAAAATGGCGAGGCCTTCCCCCGGGCCGGTCTTTACAGCGTCCTCGTCCGCTATGTGGTCCCCGTGGTCATGCTGATCCTGTTTTTGGTGTCCACCGGCCTGTGGAAGCTGAACTTCTGAGTGCATCCATAAGAATCAGCGCATGAAAATCGCCCCGCCGTTTGGCGGGGCGATTTGCGTCTCTATGGGGATTATCGGGCGGTCTCCCGCTGGAATTTCTCCAGATAGGCGTTTTGTAGCAGCTTCAGACGCTGGGGGTCCTTGCCGCCCACGGGGATGCCGTCGATGGACTCGGCCTTCATGCACAGGGCGCTGGAGCTGGTGACGATGACCTCATCGGCGTTCATCAGCTCCACCATGGAGAAGGGCTTCTCCACCACGGGGATGTCGTGCTCCCGGGCCAGCTGCAGCAGGTGCTTGCGGGTGATACCGGGCAGGATCAGCTCGTCGGTGGGGGCAGTGTGCAGCACGCCGTCCTTCAGCATGGAGATGTTGCTGTGGGCGCACTCGGTCACCCGGCTGCCCCGGTGGAGCACCGCCTCGTCGCAGCCCCGCTCCACGGCCCGCTGGTTGGCCAGCACGCTGGGGATCAGGTTCAGCGTTTTGATGTTGCACAGCTTAAAGCGGATGTCCTCCATGGAGATGAGCTTATAGGGCTTGTCCATGGACTTCATGGTGTGGGGCTTCACATAGATCATCAGGCTGGGCTTCACCTTCTCCGGGTCAGGGAAGGGGTGGTTGCGCATACAGACACCCCGGGAGATCTGCCAGTACAAAAACTGCACCGGGCTCTCCTCCGCCGCGTCGATGACCCTTTGCAGCTCGGCCTTCACCTGGTCCCGCTCCATGTGGAAGGGGATCTCCAGCAGCCGCAGGCTGTTGTACATCCGGTCCAGGTGGTCGTCCAGGGCAAAGGGCACCCGGTTGGCCACGCAGGTGGCCTCGTAAATGCCGTCGCCAAAGTACAGCGCCCGGTCCTCCATGGGCACGGTCATCTCCTCCAGCGGCCCGATCTTTCCGTTATAATATCCGACTTCTTTCATTTTGATCTCTCCCCTAAATATATTGATGTTGCGAATGCCCTTTATTTGCGTAGGGGCCGATGTCCCCATCGGCCCGCTTTTGCTTACATCGAATGCCTCAGCTGATACATCTGCCAGAAATACCACACCGTCCAGGCGCACAGGGAACCTACCAGCGCCCCGGCCAGCACATCGCTGGGGTAGTGGACGCCCACATACAGCCTGGACAGGCCCATGCACACGGCCATGACCACCAGCAGACACCGCACCCCCAGCCACTGGCTGGGCAGGGCCCGCCAGAAGATCATGGCGGCGGCAAAGGCGGCGCAGGTGTGGCCGGAGGGGAAGGAGTTGGGGTCCGCCTCGTTGATGAGGGGGATCAGTCCCACCACATCCAGCCAGGGCCGGGGCCGCATGATCAGCGGCTTTAAGATCAGGTTGGTACACACCAGGCCCAGCAGCATGGCGCACAGGGCCAGCATCCCCGCCGGGCGGGTGTTCCGGTGACACAGCATGGCCAGGGAGACGGCGATCCAGATCATCCCCCCGTTGCCCAGGGAGGTGTAGCCCGCCGCCAGCGGGTCCAGCCAGGCCGTTCGGGCGTCCTGGAGCATCAGGAGGAATCCGGCGTCCATCCCTTGCAGCGCACTTAACATTCTTTTCCGCCTTTCTGTCCTTGACGGGGGTCCGGCCCCCGTCTATAATAAATTTGAAAGCAAAATCGTCTTTTTTCGCCCTGTTTTTTTACAGGTCCACTATCATTATAGCGGTTATCCGTTCCGGGCGCAAGGCACTTTCTTATTAAGCTATCTTTAATCTTTTGTGAACAGAATGTTTCTTTCCCACCCAAACACAAAAATCACACGGAAAAGGAGGTCCTGGGTATGAAGCAGATCATCTGTCTGGCCGGGCAGCCCTGGTCCTCCTCCCCCGGGCGGACCCAGCAGCTGCTCTCCCGCCTGCGGGACACGCAGGTGCTGTATTTCTCCCCCGCCGCCGGGCGGCTGGACCGCTCCTATTTAAAAAAGGGCAAAAAGGTCCGGCCCAACATCACCGCCTATACCCTGCCCCCCACCTGGGTCCCGGTGGAGGAGGCCTATGGCCGCCTGCTCCGCCCCGGGCAGCGGAAGGTGAGCCGGTTCATCCAGGGGGTGGCCGCCCGCCACCGCTTTCGGGAGCCTCTGCTGTGGACCACCGACCCCCGGCAGGTCCATCTGCTGGACCTGCTGGACTACGGCGGCCTGGTCTACGACTGTGACCGGGAGTGGGACGACCTGCCCCCGGACTGGGAGGGCTGTCTGGCCGGGGCCGCCGACGTGGTCTTTGCCGCCTCCCCCCTGTTGGCCGACCGGCTGGCCCCGTGTAGCCCCAACGTGGCCCTGCTGCCCAACGGGGTGAATTTTCCCCTGTTCTCCCAGCCCTCTGATCTGGCCTTCGACCCCCTGCCCAAAGCTGCGGGGCCGGTGTTGGGCTGGGCGGGGACCATCCGGCCCGAGTTGGACTTAGGCCCCCTGCTCTATACCGCCCGGACCATGCCCCGGTGGACCTTTGTCCTGCTGGGGCCCCAGGGGGAGGGCAATCCCCTCCTGCCCCGGCTGCGGCGGCTGCCCAACGTCATCCTGCCCGGGGGCTGCCCCATGGCCCAGGTACCCGACTGGCTCTATCGGTGCAATATCCTCATGGACTTTCTTCGGGATGACCGCACCTGTGACGACCTGGTCTCCTGCCGGATGCTGGAGTATCTGGCCACCGGGCGGCCCGTGGTGTCCATGCTGTGGCCCGACCAGATCGAGCCCCTGCCCGACGTGGTATACGGGGCCCACTCCGATCAGGAGTTCCTCACCCTCTGCCGCCACGCCCTGGACGAGCCGCCCAACTTCGCCGCCCAGCGCCGCCGCAGTCACGCCGCTGCGGCCTCCTGGCCCCTGCGCTGTACCCAGGTGGTGAACATCCTCACCACGGCGGGACTACTATAGCCTGGACAAAGCCGCTCCTATCACCCTTTTGGTATAGCCGCGGACCACTTTCCATGTTGAACTACAACAATCTCCCATCATGGCTCTTTCTTCTTGTGCAAGGCGACAAAATCGCCGATATCCCTTGCAAAGTTCGTCAATTTTCGTTAAAATAAGAACCTAAGTTGCCGTTTCTGTAAAGGAGGTATGCGCAATGGCCCACCGTTTCCGCTCTTTCGTGTTTCTGTGTCACCACTGCACCCACCGGCAGGGACGCAACATGCCCAAAACTCATTGAACACGCTCCGTCAGGCTGTCTGTGCCCAGGCAGCCTGACGCTTTTTCTCCCGTTTCAAACCGGGGGAGCCAGCTGAAAGGAGAGATCACATGAAAAAAGTCGCCGTCATTATGGGCTCTGACTCCGATTGGCCCGTGGTCAAGGGGGCCTGCGCCCAGTTAAAGGAGTTCGGCATCCCCTATGAGGCCCACATTCTCAGCGCCCACCGCACCCCCGCCCAGGCGGCGGAGTTTGCCCGGGACGCCCGGAAAAACGGCTTTGGTGTGCTCATCTGTGCCGCCGGAATGGCCGCCCACCTGGCCGGGGCCTTTGCCGGAAACTCCACCCTGCCCGTTATCGGCATCCCCATGAAGGGGGGCGCCATGGACGGACTGGACGCCCTGCTGGCCACCGTGCAGATGCCCAGCGGCATCCCCGTTGCCACTGTGGCCCTGAACGGAGCCAAGAACGCCGCCGTGCTGGCCGCCCAGATCCTGGCCGTGGCCGACGACGACCTGGCTGCCAAGCTGGATGCCGCCCGGGAGAAGATGGCCCGGCAGATCGCCGAGAAAGAGGCCAAGCTCCAGGCGGAGTTAGATTAAATTTTTGCGATCAACGCGACATAGTGCGATATATAAAAGGGAAAGGATGTTTCACATGAAGAAAGTCGAGCAGCTGTACGAGGGCAAGGCCAAGAAGGTCTATTCCACCGAGGACCCCAACGTGGTCATCGTCTCCTATAAGGACGATGCCACCGCCTTTGACGGCCTGAAGAAGGGCACCATCACCGGCAAGGGCGCCATCAACAACCAGATGACCAACTTCCTGATGCAGCAGCTGGAGAAAGCCGGCGTGCCCACCCACTTTGTCCAGGAGCTGAGCGAGCGGGAGACCGCCGTGAAGAAGGTCTCCATCGTCCCCCTGGAGGTCATCGTGCGCAACATCTCCGCCGGTCACTTCGCCAGCAACTATGGCGTGAAGGAGGGCATCGTGTTCGCCGAGCCCACCATCGAGTTCTCCTATAAGAACGATGACCTGCACGACCCCCTGATCAACAGCTATCACGCCGTGGCCCTGAAGCTGGCCACCTGGGACGAGATCGCCCTGATCAAGAAGTATGCCTTCCAGGTCAACGATTTTCTGAAGAAGACCCTGCTGGAGTGCGGCGTCACCCTGGTGGACTTTAAGCTGGAGTTCGGCAAGACCGCCGACGGCACCATTGTCCTGGCCGATGAGATCAGCCCCGACACCTGCCGCTTCTGGGATGCCAAGACCGGCGAGAAGCTGGACAAGGACCGCTTCCGCCGGGATCTGGGCAACGTGGAGGGCGCTTATCAGGAGATGGCCCGCCGTCTGATGGGCAAGTAAGCCGCAGCAGGGAGGTAACACATGGGAGGTTTTTTTGGGGCCGTCTCTCAGCGGGATGTCACCCTTGATATTTTCTTCGGAGTGGACTACCACTCCCACCTGGGCACCCGCCGGGGCGGCATGATCATGTTCGATGAGAAGGACGGCTTTCAGCGCCAGATCCACAACATCGAAAACACCCCCTTCCGCACCAAGTTCGAGCGGGACCTGGCCGACTTTCACGGCTGCGCCGGTATCGGCTGCATCAGTGACACCGACCCCCAGCCCCTGCTGGTGCGGTCCCACCTTGGTCTGTATGCCATCTCCACGGTGGGCATCATCAACAACGCCGACGAGCTGATCCAGACCTATTTCTCCGACCACGGCCACCAGTTCATGGCCATGAGCTCCGGCAAGGTCAACGCCA
>OLFT01002954.1_pt1 | contig 13471 bp, 12 predicted proteins | sample 1604921 | NCBI WGS metagenome assembly OLFT01 (sample SAMEA3888897, study PRJEB22519) | human gut metagenome | biome: human gut; feature: human-associated habitat; material: faeces | place: Denmark | collected 2013 | reverse complement strand
AAATCTGTTGAACGGCGGTACTGCACTCATCGGCCACACGATAAAAACCGTAAGCGTTAGCTCGTTTGGCAAGCTGGTTCAGGTTCGTGCTTTCGCCAATCAGTTTTCGGATGATGTCAAGATTTTCTCTCGTAATTCGTTCGCGCACCGTACCGTGTTCGATGAGTGAACGCACTACTTCGCTTTGACTGCGTTTACTGCGTCGGCTGAGTGCTCTGAGCCAGCCGAACTGTTCGTCTGTAAGACGGATTGTAACTGTATTTTTCTTGTCCATAATATTTGCTTTTGAGATTAATAATTGTGACCATCGGGAGCCGTCTCACCTTCTTTTGAGGTGAGCAAGTGGCCGGGAAATGTAATACACCGGCATAAACTTGCTCCAGTGAAAAAGAAGTGAATCAGACATCTGACAGTCATCGTTTGAAAAGTCCTTTCCGAGTATGTTGAACCGTTGCTGAAAGCGGTGCTTTCTCCACATTGACAAGCTGTAAATCGAAAGTATCGACCAGCGTTTTCAAGGCCGGATTTAATGCAATAAGACGATTGAAAATAGCCTCTTTTGTCTCTTCTCTCAGCAGAAAATCTGCAATGTCATAACCCGCATCACGTTCTTCTTTTGTTGCGTTTCTTTCCATAAAATCGAAGAGGTAAACTTCTATTCCTAGGCTCCGGATCATCTCCATTTTACTATTCCAATAGTCGGTTGCACCCAGGTCGGGGAAGAGCAGGACACGTCGGTTTCTCAATACGCTCATGGCATCCCGATTGAATGCTCCGTTCTTTCCGCCCGAAGCAATCCAGAGGTATTGCGGCAGATAGAAGCTGGATATCAAAGCGCTTTTCTCACTCTCCACAAGGGCAACCGGACGCTGCTGGTCGGAGACCAAAAGGTGCTCACCAAACAGGCATTGCCGAGGGTTGAAATTCTCTTTCTTCAAAAGGGAATGTACCCACGTGATGTAGTTGTGCGGCTTTTTAATCCGTCTTCCGTTCTCAGGATTGTAGAGCATCACTTTTCCGGTGCGTACACGTCCGGAAATATCCACCTGCCAGAAGACTGTAGCTCCCGTCCAATGCTTCGAGGTTCCTACATGGTATCGCAACATCAGTTCTTCAGTAGCCTCCTGTCCGAAATGGAAACTCAGGAACTGAAACAGCTTGTTTGTGTGATACAGCTTCAGGGACTGCCTCATAATTTCCGGCTCAATGAAGGATGGTGCAGGAGGCAGACTTATGCGTGGCTTTGACACCGGCACAAATTCTTCGCTCAATCGCTCTTTGGCAATCGGGTTCTCGTCAAAGTACATTTTAGGCGTATAGTTGTAGCCGCACTTCTGTTCATGGTTGCATCGCCCTACATAATCGGGAAAGCTGATTTGCTTTTCCGTATCAATGTATTTGGAGAAACAACTTTTGCGGTGGCAGTTCGGGCATGTATGCCGGGTGCTGACACCTTTGTATGGTTCTAATGTGAATCTGTAGTTCATTTTTCTTTTAGTTTGGATGTTACTATGCACATTTTCGCAACTTCACAAACCCCTCGGTTGCGAAAATGTGCATAGTAACAGGTTTATTTACTGTATTCTCCATGATTCTCTTTTCTGAATAATGTTCCGATGTGGCGTTTTAGAAACATCTTGAAAGCATGCTCCTTCATCCCGTAACTTTCGGCAATACCAATACCTTCTGCAGTTGTAAATCTCTGCGGCAGGTTCAGATAGATGTTGCGGTGCAATTCGCTCAACTGTTCCTGACTAACGGCAGTCTGCACTTTTACGGCTGTAGTCCGAAAATATTCAGTCAGCAGGATGGCACGGTTCACGCTTTCAAGGTCAATCGTACGTTTGTCGCACTCTCCACAAGTCCATCGGGCAAGCTGGATAATCAGACAAAACCGGATAATGTAGATTTCCAGTTTGCAGTAAATACCGACCAAAGCATCATTGGTTTCCATATCACATTGGCGGGCATTTTCATGCTGCCAACCGTAAAGCCGTTGCTTGGCATCTTCATCGAATGGCAGGCATTGAGGCTGCAACTCATTATTCTCGTCATGCGGACAATCCTGTGCGATCAGCTTGTCGATAACCTGTTGCCACTGGATTTCCAGTTCTTCAGGAGTTTCCCGGTCGTTCCATCTGCTTTTCAAGACAGATTCAGGCATCACGAAAAGAATACGGTCAATAAAGCCGTTACTTGAACGTTCGCCTTTGGCCAGTTCGCCCAGAATCTTCTTTTGGATGGTACCGATAACAGAGATATAGGGGCGTCTGATAAAAATGGAACTTTGCGTACTCTTGCGGTCGGAAATCGTGGGCTTGGCATTGAACACCGAAAGCCAGAACTGTTCTTCCGAACCGTTGTTGTAACTAATTGTTTGCTGGCAAAGAAAATTGGTGTTTTGATGGTGGGAAAAGCTTATTTTTATCCAAAAAGGACCTGAAATAAAGTGTGTATTGATGAAGAATTGAAGTGTGAAAATTCCTGCCCCAAAAATTTGATTTTGTGAGATTTTGCGTATATTTGCATCAATTATATTGTTGCTGATACGATGGAGATAGAAAACTACACCGACCAAGAAATCGTCAAGGCGATATTGGATAGGGACACCACAATCACAAAGGAATTCCTATATAGGAAGTGCTATCCCTTGTTCAAGGCGGTTTATGACAAATATTATACCGATTGTGAATCTTGTTTTGAACTTATAAACGAGATATATGTCTATATTATGATTCCTCAGAAGAAGACAGGCATCTCGAAGCTTGCAGCATTCGAATTCAGATGCACGTTGACAATGTGGCTGAAGATTGTGGTTGAGAACTATTGTCATCAGCTGTTTGCCAAGCGTATCGAAACAAATAATAATTATGGTGATGGTGATAGTTTAGAGCGCATTGGTGGCTCTGTAGATAAAGAAATAAGAAATCTCAGCATGGAAGATGCCTACAAAGTCCTGAAGCAAATGCCTAATGAACGGTATCGCCGCCTCATTGAGTTGCGATATCTCCTCGATAGAACAAACGAGGAGACGGCTGAATTGTTATCCATGACCATGTCGAATTACTATAACAAACATAAATTGGCCAAAGCCCAACTCTACGTTGCTTTGAGAAAGGAGGGTGTCGTATGATAGACTTTCAAGATAAGTTTGATGACCTTCAAGATCTCTCTATATCGGAAGAGATGCTAGGCGCTTATGTGGAAGGCAATTTAAGAGGATCAGAGTTCAGAGAAGTTAGTAATCTTCTCAGCATAGATGACGACCTTTCAGATTTGGTGCAGTCTGTTGAATCAGATGGAATAAATCTGGATTCAGAGTCTATTGGATCTTTGGATTTACCTGATTTTGCCAGTATGGCGGCCATACATAATCTAAACAATATTAGTCAAATTGAGTCGCTTCAAACTGAACAAATCAATTCCCCTTGGGAACAGTCAGTAGATGATATCATCTGTATTGCAAATGACTATCTGTCTGGTATGATGCACATTCAAGATGATAATGATGACTGTCATGGGCGTAAAGACAATGAACTCAATTTCAACGACTCGAATGATGAAGAGCTCGGAATTATTGATGATTTGAATATTTGATATGGGAATAGATGCAATTATAAATACACTTCAGGAAAGTGGCTGTTCTCCTTTCTTTTTTACAAGTGCGATTCAATCAGCTGTTTTTGGCGACAAAGCACGGAATCAACAATCTGAAATAGTAAATTCTAATTTGGAATTTCGTGAACATCTTCAAGAATTAAGAAATGAATATGCTCGTGAAAGATTGGATGCACAACTTTTATTCCGTAGAGAAAGCTATGAATTAGGCCGCCAGTACTTGATTCAGCAAACTATAGAGATGAATAAATCTCGTCAACAACAGGCCGATTTCAAGGATTTCCTAACCCGATATTGGCCTCTTGAACAATCGGTGTATTCTGTCTTGATGGAACGCGAAAAGTTTTTGTCTCAAAAATCTATCGTCCCATTGACGGTACTTGTCGCTAAAACAGAGCTTACGTCTTCTATCAGGAACACCTCTTTGTATGAGCAATTCTGCGAAGAACTAATAAGCTATATGCAGCCCTTCGGTGTAAATGTAGAGAAATGTCCTTGGAAGAATTCGTGCCAAAGCCGTCTAGGTGAAGCAATGAATATTAACTTTATAATGGGAGGTATTCCAACACTATTGGTGTTCCCATATCAACAAGATGATATCATCGGAATTGAAACGGCTTCTTGGTCATTTGCTCATGGCCTGCAAAGTATGAATCACAGCAAAGCCGTCCAAATAAAATGCTCTGACAATGATCTCATACCACAGATTACGATGTCGGCAGTCAAAGCAATAATAGGAATGACGAGAGATGCTTATATGCTTGCTGAATATCATGCTCCAGTATTATTCGGTCAAAATGTTGAATCTGAAATCCTTGCAATTCCGGAAATACAAGAGCTGATGTCCTCTCATTATCAAGACATGAGAAAACTTTTTGAAAGTTCAGAATTTCGCCAGTTGTGTACAAAGGAAGAACTCTCTTTGATTGACAATTCATTAAGTTTTAAACTTCTCAAAGCTTAAACTATGGCAATCACATTCTTATCAACTTTAGCTGTTCAAATAGCTTCAGCTTGCTATAATAATATTAAAGGTAAAAAACATGCGGAGGAAATAGCCCGAAAGCAGCAGGCTTTTGAGGAGAAGGTTACTCGCGAGGGAATTGAAAATGCCCGTGCAGAATTTGCTGAACTATGTTCGTTCCAACGTCAACTTGAGGTTGAGGCACAGCAAGATCGACTTAACCTTATTAGGACAAATCATGAGAATAGTTTACTTCAAGCAGCTTATGAATCTTCCTTGGATAGCTGGCCATTGATGGTGCCCCCATATGTAATAAAGAATGATACCATAACTTCTATCGGTCAATTTCAACAAAAAGCTATACCGCTAAATTGCATATTTACCACATCAACTGATGCCAAGTTTAACAAAGCAGTATTCTATAAACTTGAGGAAGCATTAGCATGCTTCTGCTCTCGATATTGGAATATTTCGGCGAAAAAATCTATACGATTCTTCCAAGAGGCCTGGAGAGACAATTTTAAGGATGTCGGCTCGAAACACAAGGATCTATATGCTCATCTGTCTGATGTGCCGACTTTGGTTATTTCACCTATTTTAAAAAATGGGAGACTTATTTTTCGTTTCTATTGGTGGGGGTTATCAATTGATTCAGCTGACGCTCACCTTAATGATATAGCCAACGAGTTGGATTCAGGTTTTGTTATTACGTCTAATTCAGGACATTGTTACAGCGACGAAACAGTTGAAGCTATTTTAGCAGTTTGTATTGATAAACTTGAGGCCTTTATCAGTTTCTTTGCTGACATGTACTATTGGAATTTCTATAGAATAGGCCCAACTTTGCCAACATTGTTATCCCAATCTTATGTTCGCTTATCTACGGACGAAGTTAAAGAATATTTTGTTGAATATGAATCATCTTTGAGGAAGGCGGTTGAATCGAATGTTGAGTTCTGTGATTTAAAAACTAATTGGTCAGATTTCGCTCCAGCCATAAGTGACAAAGAAAATGCCGTTAATCTGTTATTAGGCTATATTGAAACTTTACCTGAAAGCAAACAAATTAAGGAGCTTAGTCTCATTAAGGACATCCGTGAATTTGCAAATAATCATCATACACATACGCATATAGATTATCTCATTCGTAATATCCAAGCTAATATTTTAAGAGAACGGGAAAATGGCATAAATTGGGCGGTACATAAATCAACAGAGCTCTCAATTTTATATATTATCCAGACTTGCTTAAACGCTTTGAAAGTTTTGCCTTCTTGCGACTCTTTTCATCTTATTAAGAAAGATACAAAGTTAGCCGTAGCTGCATTCTTTACTAAAGATAACGAAATCGTGTCATGGGGGAAGAATGGTGTTTGGCTGTTTCTTGCCCCCAAATTTTACTGCCCTAAAAATCTTTTCTCAGGTGATAGATTTTCTTGCCCTGTAGAATCATTAAATAAAATCGAACAAATAATAATTGCTAATATGAACAAAGAAGACGTTTCTGCAATTCTGGATAGCCAATATCAGTATTTGCAAAAAGAGTTACGGCCTTTAGCTTCAAAAATTGATGACCTTTTCAAGGATTATATCAATAATGTCAAGGAAGCTATTTTACATGAATGTGAAGCTAAAGAGGTAGAGTCATTGAATCGCAAGGAACTCAAATATGAAGATATTGTTCAATGGCTTCGTAAGGCTAAAACACAAATGGGCGAGTTATCTTTTAATGGTGCTTTTCTGTGCAAATCCCGCAGTGGATTATTCGATAAGTATCCATATAAAATGTATATGTGTTTAACGAAAGATAAACAACCGCTCATCAATTCCAATCACCCCAAATGTGTTATATCATTTATGGAAACCGACGACACTTTGGATGATATGTTTGGCAGCAACGATAGTATGCAATTAAACTTTAAGTAATATGGGATTTCTAGATTACATCAAATCCGCATGGGAGTGGGTTAAAAGTGCAATTCAAAAGGTCTGGTCTAGATTTAAGGTCTTTATTGTCAAAGTTGCAAACTGGATAAAGACTGTTGTCGGCGTTATTAAGTCACTTATCAAATCCCTTGTAGCAAAGGTTGCTAGTGGGCTGTCTTATGTAGCAGGAAAAATTGCCGATGGCTTGTCTATCGTAAAGGAACAACTAAAAAACGGCGTAAAGAAACTTTTTTTAGTATTTACCAAGAAGAATGCTAATGGACTAGATTTCACGGAGATAATAAAAAAAGCTAAAGCAGAAGGTAAAATGGGCACTGATGTCGTTGATTCGAAGGATCTCTTCGAGGATGCCCAAACATCTGATTATGATATACATATCATACAAACAGATGCGGAGTTTAACACGGAGAATGTTTATTCCGTTTCCGCGAATGAACTATCAGAGGAGCTAAGAGCTAAGGCTATGGCTCATGAAGTAACAGAAATTAATCTAAAAGGAATATGACAACATTGAATTACTTTATCATCGGAGCCGCTATCCTTGTGGTTGGGGGTGGAACCTATTATCTGCTAAACCGTAGGAATGGTCGTGGTAGAAAAGTCTTCTTACCAACACAAATTAATTTAAAAGAGACCGAGACTGTTAGTCTTAAAGATTTAGCACCATGGTTAAAATCCCTGAATTTAGACTTTGAAGATTTTGGCAAGACAATCCGTTTGTTTGCCTTGAGAAATTTACAATCATCAGTCAATAATTTTAATCTCCCGAAAGAGGTTGTAGAAAAGTTAATTGTTTCGAACGCCAAGAATATTGTCGCTTTCGTTATCACTGATATGGAACTCAACACCAAGTATGTTTTACTTATTGCTTGTAATTCGATTGAACCCAATCTCGTGAACATTCTCAAAAATGACGTAAATGAATTAAATTTAAAGTAATGAGTTTTACCGTAGCAGCAATAATAACAATACTGGTGGCTGCAGGGATTATCATCATCTTTGCATTCCTTTCTGTCGCAAAATTAGTTGCAAAACTTAAGGAAAAACATACCGATTTTTTTAAGGCTAAAATAAAAAAGAATTACACGACTTGTGGTGTAGATACAATAGATGTAAATGTTGAGGACATCTTTGGTAATACCATTGCAAGTGAATCTTATGCTAGTTTAGACGGCATATCGTCCTCTTTATATGCAGGCCGTGAAATAAACAAATATTCATCATGAGTACAATTACACATTTTGTTGATCATTCAACTAACCGAGCTTCCTCTATGGAGAAAAGCAGAATCTATGAGTCTTTTATAAAAAGAGTCTCTGATTTCGAGCAGTGTACAAAGTGCAAATTCGATTATACCCTTATTCTCAATCCTGAAGTAGCTGAAAAAAGAGATTCAATAACATTGAATGATAACATTTTTTGGAAGACTATTGATATAAGCAAGAAAGACATGTCTCAACTTGGAATTTTAAAAGCAAAGTTGACGCTTTTCAGATTTGACAAGGTTGGAATCAATTCGATGCTTATAATTGTAAAAAGTCCATTCCAAGAAGAACTTTCTGAGCCTACACATATTCCGACCAGCAAGAGAACATCTGTGTTTTTTGATCTCTTTGAAACAAAAATCTATCGTTTAATATCGTTTTTGGGTCAGTCAAAGTCTTCGTTAAACTTTATATGTTTGGCGGGGGCGAATGATTCTGCCGTTGATGTATTTGCAGAATCATTGTCAGAAAAGATGACAAAGTCGCTTTATACAATCAAAATAAACGATATTCTCAAGGATAATACCCTATTGCGTAACACCTTGTCTAACGAAAAAAATAGAGTAATTCTTCTTTCTGGTTTTGATTATTTGTTCTCTGATCTCAATACATCTCCTGCAATTCCGAACAGAGAATTGTCAATGCTTCGGTATGATATAGAAGGGAATTTAACTGCAGCTGCAATTTCTGGGAATATTATTCTTTTGGCTGTTTCATCACCACTACTATTGTCAAAGGAGTTGTCAAATAATATATCTTTTGTTGAATATCTGGATCAAATTGAGTCTGGAGATTTGAATACATTTGTTGAACGAAATTTTCCTCAAGTAGCCAACAAGAATCTATTAGTTTCTCTATTCAAGGAAGTTCCCAATAAAGTGATAATTGAGATCTCTCAAATAGTTATTAACCACATAGAGAGAGGCTTGGATTATTCCGTTGAAACATTAGTACAGCAACAAGTCAATCAGTATAAACAGACACAAGCAGAATTTCAAAAAGTAGAAGGGGCTGACTTTAAGATTATTGAGCCAAATATGTCACTTGACAGGGTTGTATTATCAAAAGATAATAAAGCCAAGTTAATGATGGCATTATCAAGCATTATAAACCAAAATCTTGTTTATAACATATGGGGATTCGCAGAGGTTGATTCAAATATCAGATCAATCATTAACTTTTATGGACCTCCTGGCACAGGCAAAACCATGTGTGCGACTGCAGTTGCTAATGAATTATCAAAACAAACTGGTGACGAATATCAACTGCTTGCGTTGAACTATTCAGAAATTGAATCCATGTATGTCGGCGAAGCCCCCAAAAAACTTGAAAGGGTTTTCAATTTTGCAAAAGATAAAAAACTCGTATTGTTCTTCGATGAAGCAGATTCTTTCTTGGGCAAACGCATTCAAAATGTTTCGCAAGGTTCGGAACAAGCAATTAATTCATTGCGTAGTACAATGCTAATTCAGCTTGAGAAATACAAAGGAGTCGTTATATTTGCCACCAATTTAACCACTAATTACGATAGTGCTTTCAAGACACGTTTCCTCGCAGAAATAGAATTTCCTCTTCCGGATAAAGAAACTTGCAAGCAAATATTTGTAAAAAACATTCCATCCAATTTATCTAAATATATTCCCAACTCTGCATTCACAGATATAGAGTTGGAATTTATTGCAACAAATTTGGTAAGTTTATCAGGAAGAGATATCAAGACGATTATATGGCGAGTGCTATTGAAAGCATCTCAAAAAGATGGAAGTAGGCATATCTTTACCAAAGATGATTTCATTTCAGAGATTGTGGCATACAAAGAGGAGAAAAAAGAGGAAACGAAATCTCATGTGTCTAATATAAAATCAAACAATATTACGACATCCGTCACACCAGCTTCAAAAGAAATGGCTCAGCGGCTTGGATTGACCGATGGCACAACAAAATAAACTTCTCAGTAGTGATAGTTTTCTGGCATGTTCTACTCATTAAAGAAAAATATAATAACAAACAATAATGATTATGAATAATGATTTTGATAATTTCGTGGATGATATCCATGTTGCTTCATCGCACAACGTCATGAATCTTTCCAGTAACATTAATGATGTTATGTTGCCGGATGATATGGTTCTTTCAGCTGTTACCAAAGCTTGCGATTTCTTCGGTATTCCCGAAGTGCCAGTGATTAATGCACATGGTGCTTGCGTTTGGCCCAATGATACATTGACCATGGACGACGATGTTTTTGGTTTTAACCGTGAACAACTTATGCAACTTGGAATCAACGGAGAAGACTCTCTGACCCTTATCTACACCCACGAATGTGCCCATCGCACATTGCAGGGTGCCTACAATGATAACTGGGAAGAAGAGCTCGCATGCGATTTCTTTGCTGGAGTACATGCAGGTCTAAAAGGGATGGATATCGACAATTTTGAGGCTGCTCTTGGCTCTACACCGGGTGGCGCTACTCATCCTAATGGAGCTCTTCGTGCGAATTTCATTGAATATGGGCAACAGGTTGCTCAAGAACTTTCAGAGCGTGGAATACCGCCAACATATGAAAACTGCCTCGTTCGCTTGAATGAGCATATCGTTGAGAAAGGCAGTTTAATTGCCGAATATCGCGCACAATTTGGTTCGACACCTTCTACTTCCGCGAGTGCTCTCGCTGATACCCATTCAGTCGATATCTCTGGTGAAGCAAAAAATGCCACGATGGCTGATGTTGAGTGGTATGAGCATCAAGCACGTATCTCCTCTGGCTCTGAACAAGAACATTGGATAAAGGAAGCTAAATGGGCTCGTGACCACCTTGAGAGTTAACATAACAACATGCTGTTGTATATTTATGATTGACATTGATTCCCCAATGCAGAATAATTCTTATAGTCAAGCTCTATCAATATTATTGAAATTGGGGTTTCCGTTTCTAATTTGGCATCCGAGATGATTAAGTTATCCTCTGGCAAATACAATTTCCAAAAAGGTTTAGATTTTAGATGGCAATCTCTTTGTCAAAAATAGTATCCTATTATGGTGTAATCAACAAATATATACTTTATGGCAATTTTTAATCTTGATTATAACGCTCTATGGGATAGCATCTGCATCTGGAGCTGCAAAGCCGGTTGTGCCGCGTAAAGGCAAGTCGGCAATATTCGGATTGTTTGCCTACCTCATTATGCCTATTGACATTTTTGATGCCAAGCGACTTTTCATAATCGGATGGCTTGATGAGGTAGCGTCTCTTTCCGTTCTTGTTCAGAAAATGTCGAAGTATATCACTTCCCAAATGAAAATGAGGGTTGATGACCAGCTCGACAAATGGTTCCCCCGAATATGCCGAATACGAAATGATAGCAGATTAAACTCTGTAACCTCGGAAAGAGGAATTTTTATGAGCATGGACAAATGGAAAACTTTGTGGAGTAATAAAATTTAATTCCTTTAGCATTTAGGAAAAGCGTTCTTTTGAATTAATGCAAAACGAGGTGAAACACAGAATGCATTGGTTTATAAATTGTTGCCTATTAAGTTGCACTTATTTTACAAGCGATTGGATTTTAGTGAGAAGGAATATTCAATATGCCTAAAGCAGTGGAAGGTTATGTGTTTCCTGATTCCAGCTTCGGCAATCCATTGTTTCAGGGGGTGATGAGTCATGGATCGGGTTAAGCCTTTGAAGACTTTTCCGGAACCCCATTCACCACACAACTCCAGTGCCTCCTGACTGATGGGGAGGGTGGCCTCGGTTTCTGTTTTCTCGGTGCAAATACGGATGTAGTAGCCTTGATCCGGCCCGACTTCAAAATCACGCCAGTCCAGCTTCAGAATATCACTGATACGGAGACCGGTCATGCAGGCAAACAGAGAGGCCTGTTTCAAGACTGGAATTTTGCAGGGTGTAGCGGCCAGTTTCTTGACTTCATCAAGTGTCAGATACTCTTTCTTGACCTCTTTCCATTCTATCTTTTCCAGAAAGTCGTTCAAGTTTTCACGTAGCATCTTCTCTTTATAGGCTATTTTCAATAGGGCACGGAAGGTAGAATAATAGCCAGCTGCCGAATTACGTGAGATGTAAGCATTGGGATGATTGATCTGTTTGCATTTGAGCAGGTAATCCTTGAACTTCTCGCATAGTTCCACGGTGACATCGCCAAAGGTGCATTTGCCACCGACAAATTTCTCGAAGTGGTTGTAAACACAATCCCATTTTTCATATTTTTCCCGTGCCTTTGTCCGGAAGTAGGCAAGGAAATCTACTTTTTGTTTGTTCTTGTCCAGGAACCCGAATTCTTCATTGATAAGCGACTGGACACGGATACAGCGGATTGCCTCTGCCTTGTTCAGCATATCCTGATTGAACATTCTTTGCTGCTCGTTCTTTGGCTTGGCATAGATGTAGATACCGAGGAATTCCCGGCGACTCATCTTCATCGTATAAGGATTACGGATGGCCGGATAATAATCCAGATAAAGAGATATGCGGTCGTTACGCAATGGCTTTTGTCTCAGAGTTACATTGGTGCATGTAAGTGTCATAGCTATATTGTTTTTTGATGAATACTTGTTTTTGTTGCAAATAAAATAGGTGTTCTGATGGTGGTATTTATCACCGGAAAATAACTTTCGGTTCATTCTATCTTTGGAGGCTCAAAGAACTTGTCCAGCTCTGCCCGCAGGATCTTGGTATATTTACCGACCTTGATACGGGGAATATTATGGTATTTCACATAATGGTAGAGTTGATCCCGTGTCAGATTGAATCGCTCCATCGCTTCGGCAATGGTGTAGTATTTGGGCTCTTCTGGAGCTATGAGACCTTTGGCAATGTCCACATGCTTTTTGGAGTAATACACCATAATGCCGACTTTCTTTTTGGGAATGGCATTCTTTGATACAAAAGAATAGATGGCCGTCAGCGTCATGCCGAACTTCTCCTGCATGTCTTGCGTGCTGTACCATTCCTTGATCTCAGGATCGGGAGCTTTCTTTGCAAAGTAGTCATCAATATGCTTTTTGCTCCAATAGGTTTTTCCACGATGAAAGGTTCGTGGAATATTATGTTCCTTAGCGATGTGAAATATCCAGGAATCCTTTATGCCATACTTTTCTTTGACTTCAGCTGTGGTGTAGAAATCTGATATTGGAGTTTTCTCTTTGGGCTTATTCTCATTATTGGAAGCAATAATGTAGTCGAACATCTTATCAATATCCGAACGCCGTACAAGAGTTTTCCCATCAAATCTGACCGCTTTGATTTTCGCGTTTTTGATATACCGATAAATTGAGGTACGGCCTACACCTAAAAATGCGGCAACTTCAGTAGGGGTTAAGAACTCTTTTTCAGAATTGGGTTTTAATTCTGCATCGTGTTTCAAGTGGAATTCTTGAATTCGTTTTTTTCTAACTCGATTTTTGTATGCGAGGTTTGCGCACCTGTGTGAACAGTATGCGGTAGTAATCTTGTGGGCGGTAAAAATAGTGCCACACCACTCGCATTTCTTTTGAATTTCAATGTTACTAGCCATTTTAATTATCTTTTTAGTTCGCCAAATCTGTTTCATTGCGTACCACAGCGTTCCAAGGCGTTCCAGGTTGTCCACCACCTGGCAGACAATAATCCTCGGATTTTCGTGGTGAGGTACACAGGAGGTACAAAAAATGGCGTAAA
>OLFT01002949.1_pt1 | contig 13484 bp, 14 predicted proteins | sample 1604921 | NCBI WGS metagenome assembly OLFT01 (sample SAMEA3888897, study PRJEB22519) | human gut metagenome | biome: human gut; feature: human-associated habitat; material: faeces | place: Denmark | collected 2013 | reverse complement strand
GTGTATAATAGCCCCGGTGAAGGTTATATTTGAAACTTGGTTATAAAGTTACCGATACGAGAAGGGTTAATATATACAATATGAATAGAAGAGAGTTTTTGCGTCGCTCCGTGTTTTCAGCATTGGCTGTTGCCGTTACGGGCATACCGCTTTCCGTCCAAGGGGAGGGAAAACCTGCGAAGCTGACTGTTAAAGAGACACATTTTAAATTTTCCGAACCGCTCGTACGCCGTTCGCGAACGGATGCCATTGTGATTCACCATGTAGGCGGAACGGATCAGGAAATTCCGGCATCGAAAATTCATGAGTGGCACTTGGCCAATAAATGGGCCGGAATAGGCTATCATTATGTAATTCACAAAGACGGTACGGTTGAAAGGGGGCGTCCCATGAACTCTGTGGGAGCTCATTGCTATGACCATAACCATAATACGGTAGGTATTTGCTTTGTCGGTGATTATGAGCGGGCTGTGCCCACCGGGGCAGCCTTATCGTCGGGAGTTCTTCTGATGGCTTATATTTGTAAAACATACGGAATTAAGCCGGGACCGGAGACTATTTTGGGACATAAAGACTTAAATGATACCCTTTGTCCGGGTAAGAATATGTATGCCAAACTGGGAGCTTTCAGAAAGACGGTTGCTCGTTATTGTTAAGTTACTTTTAAATAGGTAGTCCCAAAAAATGAATAGAAAAAAGGCTGTTGAAGAATAGTTCAACAGCCTTTTTTGTACGAAAATACAAAATAAAATGAAAGTATATGATATAAAAAATGCAAGAAAAAATACGGACTCATGCGTTTTTATTAACATAATTTATAAAACGAGTGATATTATACATAAAAATGCGAAAAAAGAATAATAGTGAAAATGTGCACTTATTAAAAGTAAAAGGTAATACCTGTATTTTCACTAAAGGTCGTATAAACATATAACGTAAAACCTATTATTTGCATAAAAATATAATGAATTCATAATACAGTAAATTGGACTGATTTATTTGTTTTCAGTATAATTAATATATAAAACGGTAATAGTCTAAATGTATTCATTTTATAACGACCCGCCTGTTACCGGTAGCATCTAATCAAAATGTGAAAAGGAGTTGAAGCAAGATGAGTGAAGAGAAAACGCAAGTCATTCACGAGGATTTGAATCGCAGTCTCCAGGAACGCCACATTCAGCTTATTGCACTGGGCGGGGCTATCGGGGTAGGGCTGTTTCTCGGATCCGCATCGGCTATTGAGAAAGCCGGCCCCGGTGTCGTCCTGGCATATATTATTGCCGGCATTGCCATTTTCTTTGTTATGAGAGCCTTGGGTGAATTAACGGTAGAATATCCCGTATCGGGATCTTTCAGTGCCCATGCGTATCAGGTTTTAAGCCCTTTGGCGGGATACGTTTCAGGCTGGAATTATTGGTATGTATGGGTCGTTACCTGCATGGCCGAAATTACGGCTGTCGGTGTTTATGTTCATCTTTGGTTACCCGATTTGCCGCAATGGATTTCGTGTCTGGTTGCCTTAGGACTAATGACGTGTGCTAATCTGTTTTCCGTTAAGGCTTACGGTGAATTCGAATTCTGGTTTGCCTTAATCAAGGTTGTCACTATTATTTTCCTCATCTTTACAGGCGTGGGTATGATTGTTTTCGGTCTCGGTAACGACGGTATTCCTGTAGGTATTTCGAACCTTACTGAACATGGAGGTTTCTTACCCCACGGTATCGGCGGCGTATTCGACACGATGCTGATGGTTCTTTTTGCCTATGTGGGTATTGAAATTATCGGAGTTACAGCCGGCGAAGCGGCAGACCCTGAGAAAAATTTGTCGGCGGCTATCGACAAGGTTCTTTATCGAATTCTTTTGTTCTATGTACTGGCTTTATTGATTATTATGTCCATCTATCCGTGGGATCAGTTGGGACATCAAGGCAGTCCCTTCGTTATGGTTTTTGAAAAGCTGGGTATTACCGCAGCAGGGCATGTTATTAACTTTGTTGTTATTACGGCGGCCTTGTCGTCATGCAATTCCGGTATTTACAGTACGGGGCGTATGTTATATAACCTGTCGTTACAAGGAAAGGCTCCGAAAATGTTCTCAGCAGTCAGCTCGAACAAGGTACCTTATAAGGCCTTGGGAGTATCCGTCGTATTTATGCTTATCGGAGTAGTTCTCAATTACTTCCTGCCGGCGACGGTATTTGAAATTATCACGTCCGTCAGTGCCTTTGCCTGCATGGTTACGTGGATTATGATCATTTGCTGCCAGCTGAGTTTTCGCAAAAAACTCGGCCCTGAAGGCTATAAGACAGTCCGTTATAAAATGCCGTTTGCACCGTACTCTAACTACTTTACATTGGCATTTTTCGCCATTGTACTGATTTCGGCACTCTTCCAGCCGAATACGCGTATCGGTATTATTTCTACGGTTATTTGGCTTGTAATCCTGGTTGCTATGTACTATATTGTAGGCTTTAACAAACAAGAAGAAAAAATTGAATTCGAACGGTATGAAGGTGACGGTAAATAAGATTCGCAGAGGAAACTGTGAAAATCGCAGTTGCTGTTAAATATACTTATTAGATTAAATGAGGTGGTCATAATGAATTGGGATAACTATGTATCTGCTAATGTACGAGCCATTAAACCGTCGGGTATTCGCAAATTCTTTGATATTGCCAATCAGATTCAGGGTGTTTTGTCCTTGAGTATCGGCGAACCTGATTTTGCAGCGCCCGATAAGGTTCGGCAGGCCATGATTGACAGCCTTAACAATAAAGAAACGGGATACACGGGTAACTCGGGCCTTCCCGAATTACGTGAAGCCATTTCCGATTATTTTGACAAACATTATGGGGTTAAATACGATCCTGCCGGTGAAATCATCGTTACCGTCGGCGTATCGGAAGGCTTGGCCATGGCCTTGCAGGCTATTGTCGACCATGGCGATGAAGTGCTCATTCCCGATCCGGCATATGTAGCCTATCCGGCCGCTGTACAATTAGCCGGCGGTATTCCCGTTATGGTTCCGACCTATCCGGAACATGATTTCAAACTGTCTGTAGAAGCCTTGGAAAAGGTAGTAACGCCGAAGACGAAGGCTATGGTTATCGGCTATCCGAACAACCCGACGGGTACTGTTATGACGGCGGAAGAATTGATGCCCGTTGCCGAATTTGCTAAAAAGCACGACTTGGTCGTTTTAGCCGATGAAATTTATTGTGAACTCGTATACGGTGATACGAAATTTACGACCTTTGCCAAGTTACCCGATATGAGAGAACGGACCATTGTTTTTAACGGCTTCTCTAAAGCGTGGGCTATGACGGGCATGCGTCTCGGTTATGTTTGCGCACCTAAAGGTGCTATCGACCCGATTCTCAAGTTGCACCAGTATGCAATTATGAGTGCCAATACGCAGGCTCAACGAGGCGGTATTACGGCATTGAAAGAATGCGATGAAGAAGTTCAGGAAATGAGGGCTTCTTATGATGAACGTCGTAAAGTTATTTACAATGGCTTGAAAGATATCGGCTTGCCTGTGTTTGAGCCGAAGGGTGCCTTTTATATCTTCCCGGATATTCGTTGCACCGGTATGACTTCAGCCGAATTTTGCGAAAAACTGGTCCAAGAGGAAAAGGTTGCCGTTGTTCCCGGTTCGGCTTTCGGTGACAGTGGTGAAGGCTTTATCCGTATTTCCTACGCGTCAAGTATGGAAACCATTAAGGAATGCTTAGTGCGTATGGGGCGGTTTGTACAAAAATATAAAAAATAAGCTGATATAAAAAAGCGGACCGTTCGAAAGAACGGTTCGCTTTTTTTCGTGCTGTTGATAAGGAAAAGGGAGCTACCGACTAAAGCTTTTTAGTTTCTCGGGACTGAAAAAGCGGGGAGGTAAAACTTAGGGATGTAGCAGTGTTCGTAACCTGTAGGCGCACAGAGGTGCCGACGGGCAGACTCATATTATTCATATCATGCCCGACCGGTAAGCCGCAAGCTGTCGGTTTTTTTGCGAGGTCGGCATAATGTTGTAAGATTTCCTGCGTCGTAAAGTCACCTTCGTCGTAGGAGCAATTTGTGAAGTATCCGAAAATGATGCCGTTCACATCTCTTAATAAGCCGCTCTGCCAGAGCTGATTCAACATGCGATCGATTTTATAAGACGGCTCATTGATATCTTCCAAGAAGAGGATTACATCCTTTCCCTGTAAGGCATAGGGAGTTCCGACTAAAGAGGCAATGACGGAAAGGTTTCCCCCTATGAGACGGCCCTCGGCTGTACCGGAGATGAGAGGCATAAGACGGGTGTGAGGGGGAAAATCGGGGTGGGGAGAGAGATTCTTTTCCCGGAGAAGGCGAAGTAAGGATTGCCATGAATAGGAGGACACGGGCTTGGATGCCAGAGTAACACCTAAAGGACCGTGTACGGAAGCCAGATGACTCTTTTCGTATAGGGCGATTTGAAGTGCCGTAATGTCGCTAAAGCCGATGAGTGGTTTGGCATGGGTAGCTATCATCGGATAGTCGAGTTTGTCCAAAAGGCGACCGGAACCGTACCCGCCGTCAAGGCAAAGAATTGCGTTGACGGACGGGTCGGCAAAGAGGGCATTTAAATCGGCGGCTCGTTCCGCATCACTTCCGGACAGGTAGCCGAAACGTTTGTATGCCGATGAGGCGATTTTAGTATGAAACCCCAAAGATTCCAGCTTTTTCACCGTAGGTGCTATGCTTTCCGGTGACGGGGAAGCCGGGGCTATAAGTGCAATTGTATTTCCCGGAGACAGGGAAATACCGGCCGTATAACCGGGAGAGGCAGTTGCGTCGGTAGCAGAAAATAAAAGAAAGAAAAGGGAAAGGCAGAGGCAGAGTGTTTTATATGAAGGGGCCATAAAAGAATCTCCTTTTAGAAGAGGCATAAGTGATGGTGATTTTGCAATAAAACAGCACATGTATATAAAAGATTGTACAGTATGATTGAGAATAATAAAATGACCGTACCGATAATTATCGGTACGGTCGTTTGTATATAGTTACTCGGCAGGTGCTGAAACATAGCCGAGGGGATTGTATTTTGCTTCCAATTTGGTAAGCATGGTTAGGTATTTTTCGTTTATTCCGTTCTTTTCGTTTTCGTCAAATAAACGTCTTACTTCGGCGTTTATTTTTTCCTTTATTTCATCGGACAATTCACGATCGGAGAAAGGATAGACGACGTTATTTTCTTTTTCAATATGTACTTGCAGACGATTGGCATAGGCCATTGCTTCTGTAAGTATATCGAGTTTATATTCCGTACGGCCCGTTTCGCCGTAAAGCTTCAAGGCTTCGTCGAGGCTGCGGATGTGGCTGCGCAACAAATCATGTTCCACAAGCATGCCGTGAGTGACAATCGTGTCGGCCAAGGGACCCATGTGTTCGACCATTTCGGGGAAAAGCGTATGTTCTTCCTTTTGGTGGTGATGAACGTCGGCATAATTACGGACAAAGTCGATAATATCCGTGAAATCTTTCGTATCAACGGCGGCTCCGTCCAAGATGGAACAGCACATATTCTTAATAACGCGAAGCATGCGGGAAATATTGGCATGTTCTTCGACCATTATATCGGTGGCGTACATCGGGGTACTCCTTTCTAATCTTTATTTTATGATTTCGTAGCGGTTCGTATCCGTCTGTTTGAAGGTAAGGCCCGAATCGGCGAGAATGCCTTTAATCAATTCGGCCCGAAGGTCATAGTAATAAGCACCTTGTCCGTTCCAGAACGAGCTGTGTAAATCCTGCGTTTCTTCCCAGACGACTTTGTCGGGATTGCTTTCCGTTACCTTCATGACCTGATCACAGGGCATACCGTTTAACAAGGTATTATCTAATTGATGAAACGCTTCCGGAGCCGTTGTCGGCACTTCCGTCCGCTTTTCTTTACCGGTATAAAAGGCCACGTCTTTTAAAGTCTGTAAGCGGTTTGCATCTTCTTGTAAAAGTGTTGTGACCAAAGCGGCGTAACGACCTTCGCCGTCATGAATACGGCCTTGTAACCAGCCGTGAATATTTGATTCATCAATAGCGTCTTGAAGTTCACGGCGATCTGTAGATATGAATTTTTGTGTATCTTCTTCAGTAATCCAGCCTTCCGATACGGCACGAGCACAAAGCGCATCGATGAGATCTTCCTGGAAGCGGATTTTATTGTATAACCAAAAATGAATAGGACCTAAAAATGCACTCATAATATGGCCTCCTATTGTTTTTCAGTCTGAATAGCCAGGTTTACGGCCGTTACGATTTTTTCCGGATCAAGTCCGTGTACCATGCAGGCATTGGCTAAACTTTCCTGTTGAGACGAAGGGCAACCGAGGCAATGCATGCCGTGAGACAATAAGGTGTCTACCACTTCGGGGTGGAGGCGAACAATGTCGCCGACGAGCATATCCTGAGTCACTGTGTTGCTGTTCATATCTTCAAATTTTTTCAAAATTTTCTTTAACATGAGTAAAGCCTCCTTAACGTGTGTGGCCACTATCGGGACCGGTTTGATTGACCTCAGTATAACGAAATGAAAAGAGAAGTGCGGTTGTAAAAACAACATGGATAAAAATTTTTTGCATGCTCTTTGCTATAGAAGTACCTATACCCTATCATAGGGGAACGCCTGCTGCAACCGGAGGACTTATAAAAAAGAATGAATAACCAAAAGGCATTGTACGTAATTCTATTATGATAAAAATGTATACAAATGCAGGGCAAAAAGGTAAAATATAAGAAAACTTAACTTATATGTAAGACGTGTCCTTATAAGTTCACAAAGGCACGAACTGAGAAAATGGATAGGAGCGTACGTGTATGTCTGAAAAGAAAACAGAGTTTAACAAGGTACTCAATATATGGGATATCCTGGTTCTTGCGTTCGGCGCTATGATTGGTTGGGCCTGGGTTGTTTCTACGGGTGATTGGATTATGCAAGGCGGGGTTGCAGGAGCCATGTTGGGCTTCGTTCTCGGTGGGGTCATGATTTTCTTTGTCGGTCTGGCTTATGCGGAATTGACGACGGCCATGCCGCAAAACGGGGGTGAACATGTATTCAGTTATCGAGCCCTCGGTAAAATGGGCTCCTTTATCTGTACGTGGGCTATCATTTTCGGGTATACGGGCGTTGTCTGTTTCGAAGCCTGTGCACTGCCGACAATTTTCGCCTATTTGTACCCCGGATTTTTACAGTACTATTTATATACTGTCGGCGGTTTTGATATATATGCAACCTGGTTAGCCTTGGCCTTTTTTCTTGTCGTGTTTATTACATATATCAATATTATCGGAGCAAAGACGGCAGCTATCTTACAAACTGTCTTAACCTTGGTCATCGGCGGGGTCGGCATTGTCCTCATTGCCGCATCGGGATTTACGGGCAGTGAAGCGAACTTGCAGGGCCAGCTGTTCATGGGGGCTTCGACGCAGGAGATGATAAAGAACACGTTAGCTGTAGCCGTTATGACACCTTTTTTCTTTATCGGGTTTAATGTTATTCCCCAGGCGGCTGAAGAAATTTCGGCACCGCTTAAGCATATTGGCCATATTCTTGTGTTATCCATTGTGTTGGCCGTAGCCTTTTATTCTCTCGTTATCGGAGCTGTCGGCTTTTTAATGAATAATGCCATGATCGGAGATGCGATGAATCAAGTCGGAGGCTTGGTAACAGCCGATGCTATGGCTATTGCTTTTAACAGTGATGCCATGGCCAAGGTTTTGATTATCGGCGGTTTGTGCGGCATTATTACGAGCTGGAATTCCTTTCTTATCGGCGGTAGCCGAGCCTTGTATTCCATGGCTTGCGCTCACATGATTCCGCCTTATTTTGCTAAACTGCATCCTAAACACAAGACTCCTGTAAACGCTTTGATTTTATTAGGCATTATAACGACCATTGCCGTATTTTTCGGCAAAAAAATGCTCTTGTGGGTAGTCGATGCGGGCAACTTCGGTTGTGTCCTCGCCTATTTTATGGTATCCGTGTCATTTCTGGTTTTGCGTGTCAAGGAACCGGATATGGAAAGACCGTATAAGGTAGGTCCTTATCGTTTTGTGGGAATTATGGCCGTACTCATGTCGGGATTTATGCTTGTCATGTACGTAGTTCCTTCGTCGGGCTCGGCCTTGTATCCGCAAGAATGGGCTATGGTATTGGGATGGACTTTGTTAGGCCTTATTTTCGGAGTATATTGTAAACTCCGATACAAGGAAAAATTTGCCGCGCAGGAATACTTCATCCGCACGGAAGCCATTGAAGAAGTAGTCGAAGCCGTTGAGAAAGAGTCTACAGTACAGTGACTTTCCACACCCGAATACGGGATGCATAAGGGCTAAATAAAAAGAAGAAGACAGTCTGCCGAAATAGTATAAAAGAAGTAAAAAACGAGCGAATAGATTCCTCTATTCGCTCGTTTACTTTTCAGTATAAAGTAGACTAATCGTCTTTTTGCTGCCAACTGAAAGACTTGACGTAGTTAATGAATTGTTTAACATGGCTCGACTGAGTATCGTGCTTATGATACACCATATACAATTGGCGTAATGCCGTGTCCTTCGGCAACTCGAATTTGAGTAGGGTTCCGTCGGCAACAGCGTGCACTACAGCCGGTTCGGAGATAACGGAAACTCCGACTTGGTTAATTACCAGGTTTTTCAGACCTTCCGGTTCGTTTAAATGTGCTGTTACGTGGAGTTTATCCGGGGTTAAGTGTAATTTTTCGAAGATTCTGTCCACATGGGCCTTACTGCCGCTACCCTTATCGCGCAGAATGAGAGGATACTTCATCAAAATGTGAAGGGCCGCATTTTTGGTCCCGACTAATTGACGAAAAGTCGGGGTATTAGGCGTAATGACGACCATTTTGTCAATGGCGACAGGGACGAATTCCAGGGAGTCGTCATCGACTTTCATGCCTGTGAAACCTACTTGAATATGACCCTTTAAAAGCGAATTAAGAACCTTTGAGCTGATATCCTGGTTAATAGTAAAAGGAATATCGGGGAAGAGCTTACGAAATCCTTTCAGCACTTGGGGAAGTAAGTAGATAGACGGGATGGTCGAAGAACTGATGATAATTTCATTAGAATCTTCGTGATGCCATTTTGTCAGTAAGTCGTCGCGCATTTTCAATATGGCCGTAGCCGTGTTGTAGAGTTCACGACCGCGAGGTGTAATGCGGATCTGTTTGGTTGTACGTATAATCAGAGGAGTATCAAGATGTTTCTCCAAGGCACGAATATGCGTGCTGATAGACGGTTGCGACATGTAAAGAACCTGTGCCGCCTTGGTAAAGCTGCCGTATTTAATGACAGCCACAAACGATTCGAGTTGCTTTAGTTCCATATAGAAAGTCCTTTGTCCCATGTAAGTATAACTATTGTGGATAATTTTTTGCCTTTTTTATTTATATATAATATCATAGATTCTATAAAAAAAGCCAATATATAATATAGAGGCGGAAAGACTGTAGTATACTAAATGAAGGAGATATTTTTATGATATATGTAGGAATCGATATTGGTTCAACGTGTGCAAAAACGGCTGTAATGAATGAGCATAAGGAGATTAAGGATACCTTTGTTATTCCCACCGGGTGGAAGCCGTTGAAAGAATTAATGAGACTTTGTCGTCTCGCGGTGTAAATCCGAATGAAGCAATCTGTATTTCCACCGGTTACGGGCGTAAAGCCGTAGAGGGTGCAAAAAAGCAGGTGACGGAAATTACCTGTCATGCCAAAGGTGCCAGCCTGTTATTTCCCGAGAAAGTCTTTAATGTCGTCGATATAGGCGGGCAGGATACAAAGGTTATCAGTGTCAGGAACGGTAAGGTAACGGAGTTTTATATGAATGATAAGTGCTCGGCCGGAACCGGCAAATTTTTGGAAATCATGGCCAATCGCTTGGGTGTATCTTTGGCGGAACTTGATCAAATTGCCAGGGAACGTACGGAAAAGCTTCAAATCAGTGCCATGTGCACGGTTTTTGCCGAGTCGGAGATCGTTTCTTTAATCGGTCAAGGAACGTCAAAGGCGAATATCGCCTGGGGAGTGTTGCAGTCCGTCGTAAAAAAGGTCCGTCAGGAATATGCCAAGCTGTCGGAACAAGAAGGACCTATCTTTTTAACCGGGGGCTTGTGTGAAGACGTATATTTTCTGGAACTTTTGAGCGAATCTTTCGGCAGAACCGTTCATTCCGATGCCAAGGCCCGCTATGCAGGGGCTATCGGAGCGGCCGCACTAGCGGTAGAGCAGGATTTAAAGAATCGTGCAGAGTAGAAATTTCAGTAAAACATTGTTATAATAATCACGTATTGTAAATGAAGCTCTGAGAAAATAATGCAGAGCTGTAAGCATTATGGGGGGAAATAAAATGGAAGAAGCATATAAGTTCGGGTGCGGCCGCTACATACAGGAAGCGGGTGCTTTGTTGCGCATCGGAGAAGAAGCAAAGCGTTTCGGTAAGAAAGCGCTGATTCTTGCAGGGCCGACGGCATGGAAGGTTAGCGAAGAAAAGATTGTTCGCGGCATGAAGGACGCCGGAGTTAACCATGTATTGCATATTTACGGCGGGTATCCCAGTAAACGTCAAATTGATGAAAATGCGACCCAATTTAAGTCCGAAGGTTGTGATCTGATCATCGGTGTCGGCGGCGGACGTATGATGGACTTGGCAAAGGCATCGGCAGACGCTTGCGCATGTCCTGTCATCAATGTGCCGACGATTGCGGCTACATGTGCCGCATATGCACCGCTCAGCGTAATCTATACGGATGAAGGCCGTGATCCGGAATATTGGTGGTTTGAAAAAGAAGTGGATGCTATTGTTGTCGATGAAACGATCATGGCTCATCAGCCGGCACGTTATCTGGCAGCCGGCTCGTTAGATGCCATTGCCAAGTTTGTGGAAGTGCATCATAATCGAGGGGCGTTTACACCTACGAGTGTCCCCGTTGATGTATATGCGGCTTATCACAGTGCGGCTACAACGTATGAACTGTTGAATTTGTTTACGGAACAGGCTTGTGCCGATGTGGCTGAAGGCAAGTTGACAGAGGCCGTTCATACCGTCGTTTTCTGTAATATCGCTTTGACGGGAATTATCAGCAGTATGACGAGAGGTCGCGGACAGGCAGCCTTGGGTCATTCATTTTATAACGGACTAAAGACCTGCTTCTTCGACGAAACGCACGGGTATAAGCACGGTGAATTGGTCGGTACAGGCCTTTTGGTTCAAACGGCTTTTGATAAAAATGATGAATTACGCAGTGCTGTTATGAGTCTTCTGAAAAAATCGAATTTGCCCGTAACCTTTGCCGAATTAGGCATTACCGATAAGGAAAAAGGGGTTCGTAAATTGGCCGATTATATGGAAAACTATGATGGCATTAAGGATATTCCTGAAGGGAAAGAACGCTTGATTGCCGCCTTGAAAACTCTATAAATATAAAATAGAAAGAGTCGCCTCGAAGAGAGGCGGCTCTTTTTAATATGGGAAAATACAGTATTGCGGAAAAAGTTATATATAAATACATACCGCCATGTTATAATTAAGAAAATAATAAATCAATAAGAAATTATAATAAATAGTCGATATACATAAAAGATAATTATAAAAGACCGGTTTAAAATTCTGTTTTTCCATATGTACATAAATTTTACGGACTTATTCAGCGTTAAAGGGAAAATACGGTAAGAGTTCATTAATATAGAAAAAAGCAATGAAATTGCCAATGTATTTCATATTATCGGAAAGACACGGCAAAAGATATAATAAAAACAGTCATTATGAAATGAGGTAAACGTATGGAATTGATTAAAGAACTGCCTGAAGTCTTTGAAGAATTTGCGGAACAACGGAAAAACTCCTTTTTGGCCGTTAAGGAAGCCAAGGAAAAGGGAATTCCCGTTGTCGGCTCATATTGCACCTACTTCCCGAAAGAACTGCCCATGGCTATAGGAGCGGCAGCCGTCAGCCTTTGTTCCATGTCGGGTGAAACCATAGAAGTGGCGGAACAGGACTTGCCGAAAAATCTCTGTCCCTTAATCAAAGCCAGTTACGGTTTCGCCAAGACGGATAAGTGCCCGTATTTTTATTTTTCCGACTTGATTGTCGGCGAAACGACTTGTGACGGTAAGAAGAAAATGTATGAACTCATGAGTCAATTTAAAGATGTATATGTTATGCAGTTGCCGCAATCCCAAGATGAGCGAGGAAGAAAATTCTGGCGAGAATCGTGCCTTGAATTGAAGAAAAAATTGGAAGAAAAATTCGGAACCGTTATTACAGACGAAGCAGTCCGCAAAGCTGTACATACGGAAAACAGAGTGCGCCGTGCCTTGCAACGTTTTTACGGAGTTATGAAGCACGATCCGGCACCGATTACGGGGCTTGAACTGTTTCGCGTTCTCTATGGGAGTACTTTTAAGTTGGATCGCTCGAGCTTGGCAGAGGAGCTGAATGCCCTTACGGATAAAATTGAAGCTGAATATGCGGCCGGAAAGAGATTGGATAAAAAGCCTCGTATCCTCATTACGGGTTGTCCTATGGGTGGCGCTACGGAAAAGGTTATTGAAGCTATTGAAAATAACGGCGGTGTTGTCGTAACCTATGAAAACTGTTCGGGAGCCAAGGCTATTGAACGGGAAGTCAAAGAAGATACGGATGATATTTACGGGGCTATTGCCGACCGCTACCTCGGTATCGGCTGTTCCGTTATGACGCCGAATAACAATCGCTTTAAGCTTTTGGATGAAATGATAGATGAATACAAGGTTGACGGTGTTGTTGAAATGGTACTTCAGGCCTGTCATACGTACAGCGTCGAATCTAAATCGGTTCGCCGCTTTGTTACTCATGATAAAGAGATTCCGTATATTTACATTGAAACGGATTACTCCAAGACGGATGTCGGACAGTTGAATACTCGTCTGGCCGCCTTTGTCGAAATGCTTTAGAACCTAAATAAAGTATAGAGGAGACGATACGATGGAATTGATACGCACGGAGATGACGCCGAAAGAACGAATGACGAAGTATATGGCCGGTGAAAAGGTAGACAGGATCCCGACCATCTTGAGTTCCGGCGAAACGAGTCCCATTAATTACGGGATCCAAAATAAGGATTATTATTTTGACTCCGACTTGATGGTAGAAGTGGAGTCCCGAATTGCCGAAGATTACGGTGCCGATAATATGGGTATGGGTATCGGTTTACGCGGCATTGCCGAAGCCTTGGGGGTGCCATTAGCCTTTCCGTTGAATAATGTATCCCATGTAGACGGCCCGGCAATTACTTCATATGACGAATTGGACGGAAGAAAAATCGTAGACATTCATAAAGACGGTCGTCTGCCTATTTTATTGGAAGCTTTCAAAAAATTACAAAAGAACAACTTAATACAGAGGAAGGAAAGAAGATTATTGGTCAGGCCGGAGACTTTTTAAAAGAAGGTGGACTGGTA
>OLFT01002945.1_pt1 | contig 13488 bp, 21 predicted proteins | sample 1604921 | NCBI WGS metagenome assembly OLFT01 (sample SAMEA3888897, study PRJEB22519) | human gut metagenome | biome: human gut; feature: human-associated habitat; material: faeces | place: Denmark | collected 2013 | reverse complement strand
AGCCTCGGGACAGCGATGCGCTTATGCGTGTCGCTGTTCCGAGGCGTCGCGGCCCGCTGGGCTGCGTGATCTTTTTTCAGTTCTGTCGAAATTGTGACTTATATGCCATGCGTGCGTGTGCGAGGCATGGGCGGTATCACTACCCTCAGCGCGCTTTACGTGCTGCCGAAACGCCGGACGGCCGCTTGTCAAAAAGGCTCATTTGCCGTTTTCTGAGATCGGATGGGTGCCGCTCCCTGTACGGTATTTTTTCTGACATTTCTGCCAGAAAAATTCGGTTGTGAACTCTTCCGTCATATTATAGTATGATAAAATTCACAAATACCAATTTGCGCATTATGCGGCGGGCATCTCTGCACTGGTCTCCGCAGAGGCTGTTTCAGCGGATGCATCTGCCGCCGTTCCAAGGGGGTTACCGGAGGCATCGACATAAATCCAATCGATTTTATATTCCTTCCCCACGGCTTCTCCGATATTTTTGATGTACTCTTCCAACAGGCTTTTGGCTCTCTGTTGGGCGTTGGCAAGCAATGTCTTGTCCTTGGCCGCCGTTTCTTCCAACTGGCGCTCTGCTTCAGAAACAGCCAAAACCTCGTCCGCCGCCTTGACCTTCGCCGAGTTTTCATCCACAATATAGGAATTTTGAGAAAGGGACTCGGAGTCCACCGTGCATTTCAGCACCTTTGCCTCCGGAATTGTAATAGTGACCCGCATATCTTCTACTTCTATTTTCACAAGGGAGGCGTCAATCCCCATCTGGACAACGCCGCTATACTCTATCCAGAAACGCTTATCCTTTTTTCCAATGCCCAGAAAGCCCTTTTGCGCGTCCTTTTCAAAATATTTCGCCACATTATGGTAGTAGCAGTCCATAGTGGACAGCTCGCAGATGGCCCGCATTTCCGCCACATCGGGTTCCACCGTGGGGGCTTCCTCTTTCTGGCCGCAGGCGGTGCAGCCAAGGAGCGCGGCAAGCGCCAGAAGCAGCGCAATCATTTTCTTCATACGGCACCTCCTCATTCGATCACCAACTGGTAACCATCGCCCAGCTGATCTACAATGGGTTTTGTCAGAGCTTTCAGCACATTTTCGGCGTTTTGTTTGGCCAGTTCACAAATGGCAGTCTGCTGTTCACTTTCCTGCCGGACATCCTCCTCGCAGGCCTTATAGGCAGCCTCTGTCACTCCGGATTTGTCGGCCTTTTGGTTCAGGAAGATAAAGTCCAGTGAGGACATCTCCACACTTTGATTAGTAATATGCGCTTCCGGCACCTTCAAGGTGATAGTTTTCTGTTCCTCATTTATGGAGATATCAACCGCCCGAAAGTCGATTCCCGCGTTCACCGTTGCCTCATAGGAAACATAGTAGTCAATCTTCTCTGGTTTTTTCTCGTTTGCCACCCGAGCAATTCCGTTATAAACCGCCGTAAATGTGGACAGTTCGCTAACATTGATGATCCTTTCCAGCGCGGACTTGTTAAACACCTGCGGCTGTGGCTCCTCCCGGCCGCTCGTCTGCAACAACACTGCAACCGCCGCAATAGCAACGAGAATCACCACGGTGGCGATTACGAGCACCTTCGGTTTAACCAACAGTTTTGCGAAGGGATGCCGCCCTGCCTCAGCTTTGTCCTTCAGGGGCTGCTGAACTTGGGATGCCTGCGGCTCCGTGGGCTGCGGCTGCTCCTGTTTTTCTGTATTCATGATCTGTCTCTCCTTTGCCTGATTTGTATTCTCCTTGTCGTAATTTCTTTGAATTCAGTATATCATATTTAAGGCAATGTGCAAGCCACCAGAACTGGCAGGTTGTCTTTTTTATCCATTTTGAGCAGTTGCATGAATCCCGGCTGCTCAAACGTCCCCTTTCAGCAGCGCCAGAATCAGCAGTAGCAGACCGGAGGGCACCAGCAGCATCATACCTCCGGCGCAGAGCAATCCGGCAGCCAGTATGGGCAGGGCGGCGGCCAGCAGAAGAATCGCAACAACCTTGACCACTCCCCATGCAAGCCTGAACAGCAATCCGGATACCTTTCCCATCAGCCACAGGAATAGAAGAACACCTATCACTTCCAGCATTTTCCATCACGCCCCAGTCCAAATTGTTCAAGCAGGGCGGTGCAAACTGCGCCGCCCTGCCGTTTTAACCTCTTTACCATGCCTGTGCCGAGAATTCGACTGCGTCATGCTCCGGCCACGCAGAATAGCGGTCAAACTGGAACGCTATCGGACTTCCTGGCCGAAGGTCATCCAAAAACTTGTTCTCCATAAAAACTATTTTGCCTTCCTTACGCATGACCATGGAAAGGTTCACGAGATCAACAGTATTTTCTGTTAAATTTCGAATCACTCCAGTAATAAAATTGTGGCTCCCCGGCTGCTCCGCAACATGGCTGATTTCAAAGTCTGTTGTCCGCGGCATTTGTTTCAGGTTTGCGGATGTAAAGCCATCCCAGTCCGCCTGTATGTAAAACATAGTCTCTTCCGTGAGCAGGCCAGTCGGAACACTCATCATGCTTACCAGTGTAACTGTGTCTCCCGGCATAACGCCAGAGCCTGTCTGACTGTCCGTTGCGATAATCGTGCCATCCGGATTGGTGATCGTAATTATTATTTTGGGATAGGATGCCGCAAGCGTTTCATTTGGGTCATGAACCATCCCGCAATAATTTACTCGGATCGTGTCAGCACCTGATTGGTGCGGTGCAACATAGTAACCAGCCTCTGCTATCTCCAGCGGCTGCGGGGCTTCGGTTTCGTCAGCGTTATCAGAATCTTCCACATCTGCGGCATAGATGGTGTTTTCATCCGCTGCGGCATCTACCTTTTCATATTCAATAAACCAAGAACCGATAACGCTCTCCACCGCAGTCACTTTCACCGTAACAGTCTGACCGACCTCAATATCCGGATTTTTACTGGATATAAAATTCAGGTGTTCCCCGGCCCAAATGTCATATCCGTACAGTGACTGCGGATGCAGCTCCGCTGCTACAAAGGATACGGTCTTTCCAACAAGGTTTTTCCCTGCGTTCAGATCCGCTTCAAACGCCGTTTCGTCCCCATAGTCCAGTGGGATCTGCGACTGCCCGCAAGCGGACAGAGTACAAATCAGCAGAACCGCAAGCAGCGCAGTGATCCGCCTGTTCCAACGACTCATTTTCTGCATCTCCTCTCATAATTAACCGGCTACGGCAAGCACCATCTGCTGAATACGGCTCATGACGCCAATGTAGTAGGAAAGCTCCGAGGCCGTCAGCTCAGACTCATCTATGTTTTCCAGTGCCTCCATGGTCTCTGTGTATTGGCTCATGTAGTCGGCATACTTTGCCATCAAGGTCAGATTGCTGGGATCATCAGAAAGTAACTGCATAAACTCCACAAATTCACCAAAGAATGCTTCGTAGCTGTCCATCGCCTTCTTGAACTCGGGGCGGATCGCCGCATCATCCGCCGCAGGTGTTTCCTGTACATCCGGCTCTTTTGCCGGGTCTGCCGCCTGCACCGTATTGCTCTGACTATCCTCCTGCGCTTTTTCCGTTGTCTCCGCGTCATACCGTTTCAAAACTGCGGCAAAATCATAGTCATCTTTATAAATAGCCGTACCGATGGCCGAGCACATTCCATAGATCCTGCTGCCATGTTCCGACAGCAAACGGTAAATTTCGGAGTGAGCACCGGACCATGCCTGATAGAAGTAAGATCTCTGTTCACTGTACTCTTTGTACGGAACAAGGTCATAAGCATCCTCCAAAACGCCGTCATAATATTCGTCATACAGATCATCCATCAGATCGTCATAAACGTCATCATAGAAATCGTCTCGCACATCATCGTATACGGAATCGTAGACCTTATCTGCCGCTCTGTTCATGGCCTTGTATGTATGCTCTGTCTGTGTGGACATCAGGATGAAATACTGTTTGCAATTTTCCTCCGTCCTCTGGAAAAGCTGTGCGGTCTCCGTTTCAACCTGCGTATACCAGTCATCGATCATCTGCCGGTTTTTTACGTAGTTCTTATAGTCTCCGCCAATTACGGCGTTAATTGTGTCCAGGCTGTCTCGGAAGGCTTGTACGGTTGTTTTGTAGTCATCTTCAATTGCCTCAAGGATACCGTCCAGCGTGTCCGCAACCGGTTTTTCAATCTTTTTGGGCTTGTTCCCTGCCGATGCCGCTCCGGTATTTCCAGTCGCACCGCAAGCGCATAATGTCAAGGTTATCACAAGGGCAAGAATTGTTGCAGTCAATCTTTTCATGGTGTAATCCTCCTGTAAATTGGTCATTTCGATCAGGGTGATAGAGGCCGCGGCTGCCAATCCCTGATTTGTAACTACCCTAATTGCTCGATCATTTCAGTAAGCAGGGCAAGCTGCTCATCCAACTCCACGCCTCTCTGCTCCAGTATGATCCGCTGTGCCGCAAGCCGTTCCCGCAGCTCCGGCTTTGATAACATCATCAGCGTTCCGATTTCTTTCACCTGAAATCCAAATTTCTGAAACTGATGAACCTTCTGGATCTCAGTCTGCATTTGCAGATCATACAACAGATATCCGCGTGGGTTTCGTCCTGTGGCTCTCACAAGACCATGCTTCTCATACCCCTGAACTGTCCGCCGCGAAATTCCAAACGCATCGCACAGTTCATGGAGTGTCATGACTTCATCCGTCACACCGACATATCTCCGCTCTTTTTATAATGGTACTCTCCTTTCATCCTGAAACTGCACGCTGCGTGCAGTCAACCGCTTTTTCCAATCAGCGCATGGAAACCGCGGCCTCTATCGTAAGAGAGGATGAAAATTTCGCGAGGAGTTCGTAGCAGATATGTTCCGGCATCCCATTACTTATGAATGCTAAAAATAAATGGAGATCCATCTCAATCAGGATGAATCCCCACTCGGTACAGACTCGATATGCACCTATGCCTATTTTTAAGAAAATTTTCTTTTATTTTTTTGCCTTTTATGGTATATTAAGGCTATCAAGGGGGGTGTTTTTATGGCACCATATAGCATCGAAGAACTCCGAAACATCGTTTCCCCCATTGCACGGGCGCACGGTGTGGAGAGCGTTTCCCTTTTCGGCTCCTACGCCAAGGGTCTGGCTGATGCCGGCAGCGATGTCGATCTCAAAATTGACAAAGGGGCGCTGCGCTCCCTGTTCCAGCTCTGCGGCTTCCGGCTGGCCATCGAGGATGCCCTGAACCTGCCGGTGGATCTTGTAACAAGCGACTCCTCCGACAAATCATTTTTAGACATGATCCAGAAAGACGAGGTGGTGCTCTATCGAAATGCGTGACCGGCTTATTTTGCAAAAAATCGTTCTCTATTGCCAGCGCGTTGCTGACAATTTAGAGCGCTGCCACCATGACTTTTCCGCTTTTGAGCAGGACTATCTCTTTCAGGACGCTTGTTGTATGTGCGTTGTTCAGATCGGCGAGTTGGTTTCGCAGCTCTCTGACGAAACTAAGGCACAGAACAAAGCAATTCCATGGCGTATCATTAAGGACACCCGGAATTTCTATGTCCACGCTTACGGCGTGATCGATATTCCCTCCGTGTGGGACACGCTGCTGCATGATATTCCCGCGTTGAAAACCGCTTGCGAGAATATCCTGACCCACTTTTGACCCAGAATAGGATTGGAGCGGGCAGGGCTGGACGGAAACAGCGGAAAATCCGCCGAGCGAACGGCGGTAAAAAGCACAAATCGGAGCCGAAATGACTCCGATTTGTGCTTGAGACTGCCTCATAACCCGGAGGTCGCAGGTTCGAGTCCTGTCTCCGCAACCACAAGAAAAACCCTGTAACCGCAACGGTTACAGGGTTCTTTTTATGCGTTTGCGGCGCGTGTTTTCCCTTTAGTTTTCCCTTATCAGGTTTTCAGCAGCCATTTTAAGGGAAAATTCCCCCTGTCTGGTGCGGCGGCACGCGCAAAAATATCCCGCTGGATATTCCCAGCACCAGAACCACCGCCGCCAAAAACTGCGGAGCTGGTGAGCACCATTGTCCGGAAATCCCGACAACGGCTAACTCCGTTCGGAGCCATTACCGGCAGCGGCAGCGAGGCACCGCCGCCGTGCCGAATGACCTTACGCCACGCAGAAGCGGCGGGCCGTGGTGGTTTTTGTGAAGCGCTCCGCAACCTCCGGGAGGGCTTTTTTCAGGGCTGCGGTATCAATACGGGAGGCGGTAACGGCTTTCCATGTGATTTTATACTCCCCGGCCTGAACGCTCTCACAATCGCCCATAGCGGCCTTGATGGTGTTCCGGATGGCGTCGGCCTCTGCCGTGGCCTCGTCAATCAGGGCTTGGAGCTGCCGCAGCTCCCTGCACTTGCTTTCCAGATCGTGTGTGCTCATGTGCTGTTCCTCCTTGTTTGTCTGGGGAACCCCGGCGGCGGTGGTCGTTAGGGCTGTGGCCTCAATGCTTCCCATTCCCTATACCGTTCCGCCCTTGTCCGTGATCTCGGTGTTAGGCTTCAACGATTGCCGGAGCTCTTGGACTTTGAGATTAAAGAGAGGCCATCGGGATCGTGAACCCGTCCGCCTGTCGCATCTCTTGTCCCTTGCTGTGATTATATGGTATCATATATTGCGCAATATATCAAGTGACGATTCACACAAATATATTACGCAATATTTGATGAATATGTGTATTGCGCAATATTGAATTGCATGATATAATAAGGCTACAATGGAAGAGGGAGCGCATAAAAGCGAAGCTATCCCCACGAAAGGAGAAAGCCATGCCCGGAAAGTCGGAGTATAGAAACGGTTGGATTGCCGAAAAGCTGGACCGGATAAACCTCACAGTTCCTAAAGGCCACAAAGATATTATTAAGGCCCACGCAGAGGCCCGCAGCGAAAGCGTGAACGCATTTATCAATCGGGCCATATCGGAGGCTATGGAGCGGGACAACGCCGCCAGAGAGCCACAGAAGGGCGCGGAAAAGCCCCAAACCGTGAACGGTTCGGGGCAGGGTTGACAAGGCCGCCAGAGGCCGCTATAATAAGCATAGAAAAGGGCGCTGCGACAAGCGGTTAACCCAGATCGTGAAACGAAACCCTAAAGCAGAGCTTTAGAAACCGTCACCGGCCAGGGTGGCGGTTTCTGCTTTTTACGATGATCGTAACCGTGAAAGGCCCGATATGTAACGTAATCCGCATGGCCTCACCCCCTTTCGGGTGGCGTGGTCAACCGCCTGCCGTTCGTGCAGCGCCAAAATGAGCATACCACAGCTTCAAGCGGAATGCAAGCTGTTTCGACAGTTCCTCGCCGCCCTCAAACCACCGCCGCCGCGCAAGCGCCCCTCCCTCTTTCAGATGTAAAAAGTACCGGCCACGTGGTCCGATTCGGACCGCATGACCGGTGTTTTTTTATGTGCCGCATACGCTCTTGATATAGGCGTCCATACGGGCGGCACTGGCCTCCCGCATTTGCGCGGTAACGTGGGCATAAATATCCAGTGTAAAGGCCGCTGTAGCGTGTCCCAACGTCTCCTGGACCGTCTTAATATCATCCCCGGAGCGAATGGCCGCCACGGCGTAAGAATGGCGCAGATCGTGAAAGCGGGCGTCAGGCCGTCCAATGGCGGCAGCCGCCTTCTTGAAGCTGCGGTAAATCGCCGCCTGTGCCAGGTGGTGTCCCAGCTCGTCTGTGAACACAAGGCCGGAATCCTCCCACAGCTTCCCGGCCCGGAGCCGCTGGGCCGCCTGGGCGGCCCTGTGACGCTTCAGGAGAGCCATGACAGACGCGGCGGGGGTAATGACTCGGCTTTTTCCGTTCTTGGGAGAAACAAAGCGATACTCACCACCGCCGCCCCGAAGGCGCTGTAGCTGCTTGTTTACGGTGATGGTGCCCGCCTCGAAGTCCACACAGTCCCACATGAGCCCCATGACCTCCCCCTCACGCAGCCCAGTAAACAAAGTAACGGTGAAAAGAGCCTCCATGCTGTTCCCTTGAATCTCTTTCAAAAAGGCTGTAATTTGCAGATCATCCAGCGGGGCCAGCTCCTTCTGCTCAATGCGCGGCAGCGTGCAGGCGTCAGCGGGGTTGAAATGGAGATAACCGATCAAAACCGCCTGCTGCAACGCCTTATGCAGAACCCCGTGGACATTCTTAACGGTTTTCGGAGCAAAGGGGGGGAGACCGTAACCTTTCCCCGCTTGTCTTTTGTGCGTATCTCCTTCCCCTCTTTTGCCAATGTATTGTAAAAGCCTTGAATCGTGTGGGTGTTCAAATTTTCCAGTCGAACAGCGCCCAGAGCAGGCTTGATGTATACTCGGATATAGGAATCGTATAGGTCAACTGTGCGAGGCTTGACGCTGCCCAGGTAAGCCCCGGCCCAGACGTCCAGCCATTGGCCCAGGGTCTGTTTGTTGGGGGCGGTATAAGTGCCGTTGTCAATGGCGGCGGTGGCGTCCCGCAGCTTTTGTGCAACCTCCTTTTGCGTCTTGCCGGTAATGGAGCGTTGTATCTGCTTGCCGGTACCGGGGTCGGCTCCGGCTGTATAGCGGGCCTCCCAGTATTCATATTTCTTGCCGCCACGGGTGACGGTTTTCTTTCTAATCGTGCCTGTGCCTCTTGCAGAGCGTCCGGCCATGGTGAAAATCTCCTTTTCTTTTCCGGCCCGGTATGCTATGATAAGAGGGCATACGGAGCCTGTATTGTGAGTGGGTTTTATATGCGTACCGTCCCGGTGTTGGTAGCGCCGGGGCGGTTTTTTATTTGGCTTGATATTCGGGATTACTGGCTAATTCATTTATCATTTTGACAGCAATGCACTGACCATCAAGATTTAGCTTGTCAAACAGTGATTCATATACGTCTTTAACATATGTTGAAAATGCTGTATCGTTGCTAATTATCGTTTGTGTAAAAGATTCTATCGTCTTAGCATGTTCTTTTATTTTGCTTCGTTCTTCTTCTGAAAACAATATTCTTCCATCCTCTTTCGGAGTCTTACGCAAAATATCATATAAGGACATATATACGGCAAATAGAGATTTTAGGCCAGAATCTGTCGGAGCAACATCAAGAAGTTCCGTAGTGCTTATGCCTAAAGCATCAGCTATTTTAATCACAGTATCAAGTTTTGGTTTTCTCAAATCTGTCTCATATTGACCAATCATAGATGCTGAAACGCCTAATTTTTGCCCCAATTCCTTTTGCGTTAGCCCCGCAGCCTTTCTTGATATTCGGATGCGTTCGCCAACAGACAATAATACCACCCCCCTACATTCTTAACATTAGCACAATCAAAAGAAAAAAACAAGCAAAAGATAATTTTTCTCTTGACATTAGCAAAAGATTGTTTTATCTTGTAAACAAGCAAATGCTAATGAATTGGAGGTATGCATATGCGAATTGGCCGAATTAAATTCGCAGCAGAGCTGGCCCGCGCTGACATAAACATTAAGAGTCTTTCAGAGCGTGCGGGGGTTTCGAGAGTAACTATCACATCGGTTCGCAGTGGAAAATCATGTTCAGTTGCCACAGCAAAGAAACTCGCTATAGGTTTAGGCGTGCCAGTCAGTGCCCTTGTGTCAGATTCGGACACATGACAGAACACAGGAGGCCACATGAACAACACCATCATTTCAGCGCTGCAAGATCTTTGCAGCGGAACCGTGCCGGAGGGGCTGGACAAGCGGCAGATTATTTCCACGCCGGATACCGGCGCGGCGGAGGCTGCCGTAAAGGCTGCCTTTCCGGAGGCAAGAACCACGGACGGAGATTTACTGCTTATGGATTTGGAGGCCGCCTATGAGGATTTGGGCTTTCTGAACGGGTTCCGTTTGGGAGTCCAGCTCATGGCAGAATGCATGAAGTAACTGTGTCCGAATCGGACACACAAATAACCACCGCCATGCGGCGGAGGTACATGAAAGGATGAAAACCATGGAGAAAATCGCTATTTCAGTCCCAGAGGCGGCAGAGATGCTGGGTATGTGCCCGAAAAGCGTCTATCAGCTCACGCGGCGGGCGGATTTCCCCGCGTTCAAGTCTGGCAACCGCACTATTATTTCCGTGGAGGGCCTGCGGGCGTGGGTCTTGAAGCAGGCCACAGGAGAGGGGGCCGCAGCGGTATGAGCGGCAAGCAGACGGAGCTTTCCGACTATGGACGTGCGCATATCTGGGAGTGGATGGAGTTCCTGTCCCGTTACGCAGCGAAGCAGGGACGGACGGTATACGCCTACATAGACGGAGCTATTTCCTATACCAGCTTTAAGCCTCTTGACCCGCGCCGGGTTGACTTTCTGCGTAAGAAAATGCCAAAGGCGCAGCCTTGGGGGTTCTTCATTGGGGGGCAGGGCACCCCGGAGAAGCTGCCAAAGGCGGACCGGGCGAATGTAGCGGAGGCGCTGGGGAGATGTTTCCCTGCGGAGGTGTTGAGCGCGGCGGCGGTGGTCGCTGCGGAGCAGGGCCAACGGCCCGGAAAGGCGGCGGAGGTATGAGCAAAAGCGTGTATGCACGGCTTGAGAACATTGACGCAGAGGTTTCAAGGGCAAAAGCTTTGCTATGCAGTGCCCAGACGTGCCTTGAAGCTGATTTTTACGAGGACGGTTTCGGCGAATATCAAGGGATTGCCCGTTACCACGCCGGAAATCTGCAAGTGCTTTTGGGCGTGATTGGCTGCACCCTGACGCAGGCAGAGGAAGAAATTTCCGATTTAAACAAGGCGCTGCATGAGAGTAAAGCAGAAACGGAGGCGAAATCATGAGCGAGGCACAGACACGGCGGCTGGCTGCCATGCTGACAGAAAAGCAGCGGCGAGACATCCTGACGTTGGCCCAAATCATCCGGGAGACAGCGAAACGGCAGGCCGGTGAACCAATTGAAGAATGAACGCTTTTAGCGCCGCAGAAGTGCGGCGCTAAAGCCCTTTTCCGGGAGGATTGAAAGAATGGCGGAGTATGAGGCGATTGTCAGAGATATTCAGCAGGGAAGCAGAGAAAAGCTGCCGGAGCTGTGGGAGGCTGTGCGGCCTTTTGCGGCCCGTCAGGCAAACCGAAGAATGACCGCATACCGTGAGCATAACAGCGATTACGCCATAGATACGGAGGACCTGATACAAGAGGGGTTCTTTGCCCTGCTGCGGGCCTTGGAGACATACCAGAGCGGCGGGCGCATGTCTTTCCTCGGATGGTGGGAGCTGTATCTAAAAACGGCCTATAACGAGGCTCTGGGGTTGCGTTGGAAACGAAAGGCGCAGGCCCCGGACCACCAATGCGTCAGTCTTTCGCTGCCGCTGTCGACGGATGGCGGCGGAACGCTGGAGGACTTGATACCGGATAACCGAAACAGCATAGAGGCGGCGGAGGTCCGGATATGGCGTGGAGAACTGCGGGCCGCTGTTGATTCCGCACTGGCGGCGCTTCCAGAGCATCTGCGGGCGCTGATTGCAGCAAGATACTTACAGGGGCAGACGCTCCAAACGATGGCGGCAGCGGCGGGCGGGACCACGCAGGGAATAAGCGATAAAACGCACCGTGCATTGAAACGGCTCCGGAAGCAGGACCGGGCCGGGCGGCTGGCAAAGTTTGTACGCCAGATATGAGGATATACAAGGAAGCCGCAGCAGCTACCACCGCCGCCGCTGCTTCCCTATATACCCACAGATCATAAAGGAGGGCAAGCATGGCAAAGCGAAAAAAGACCATCATAGCCGGTTCCATAGTAAAGACAATCATCTACACGGCCCCGGAGCCGCTGGATGGTAAGCGGGCCAGAGCCGAAAAATCGCGTATGACCACCGCCGCCCAAAAGGCCATGAATGACAAGGCGGCCCGTGGGCGGCTTGAAATGCTGATGGCTGCAAACTTTACCGGGAGGGACCTTTTTATTACCACCACATACCGGGACGATGATCTACCACCAAACCGGGCGGAAGCTGTAAAGCGCATACGGGGCTTTATCAAGGCCCTGCGTGAACACCGCAAGGCCAGAGGGCAAGAACTGAAATACATATATACCACAGAGGAAAAGCACGGAGAGGCCCGTTTACACCATCACTTAGTTATTAACAGCACCGGGGCCGACATTGAGGTCATACGGAGCCTGTGGCCGTATGGTGACGTAGTGGATATGGAATATGTGGGCCAGCGTGACTATGAGACACTGGCACTGTACTTGACTAAGGAGAGCGTAACAGGGCGGCCAGTGGGGGCGCAGATGTGGACCGCAAGCCGAAACCTGAAAAAGCCGGTGGTACGCTCTGAATATGTTCCAAATGATACCATGCTGGCCGTGCCGATAGGTTGTCACATCATCGAAAAGGAAGAACGGGTAACGGAGTTCGGGAGCTATTGTTACATCAAATACCGGCTCCCTACGCATCAGAGCGGCGGCATATTCCACCGCCCAAATTCCGAAATAAAAGGCGGAGCGGCTGCCTTATTACTTGCTTGTAATTAGATATAACTTTAGAAAGCCGCACAGAGAAAGGCGGCGCACCAGCTTGAAAAACACGTTGCTGCAGGGTATCATGGAAACACGAGGGCAAGCCCGTGCAAGTGCGCACGCACGGGAGGCCCAGACGAAAGGAGCGGTTTTTCATGGTGCGAAATCCTGTTGTGATATGCAAAGCAACGCCGGGTGGCGTGTTCATCCCCTGTCCAGTGTGTCGGTCCGGGAAGCTCATGCGGCTATACCAGGAAACGGAGGCAACCTGTGTGTCCCTGTACTGTCGGAAATGCAAACATGAGAGCCTGATCGACATTCAAGCTGGGGACGGACTGGATCGCGTGACGCTACACCGTCCGGCGCAGGCGGGTAAACAACATTGACACCCCCCGCGAAAAAACACAGTAGCCAGCCGCCTTGCCAATCGTGCGGGGTCAGGACATTTCCGCCGCCTCATGCCTGTGCGGTGCCGCGCAAGAGTATCACGGGCGCAAACGCCGCGCCTGCGTGATGTCCTCCACAGTTTTATGCGAAAAGCAACACAAAAAATGGCTGGCATATTGGCGAAGCTGCCGGAACGCTTGGGCGTGCGAGTGCCTGCACCTGTGTGCGCGGGTATCCTTACCCCCCTCCCCCGGTGTAACGAAGTTTCGGCCCTTATGCGTAACACCGCAGGCCCCCCTCCGTGTGAGATTTTTTCCCCACGTGGAAAACAACCTCCGGCACAATCGGGCTATGTAACTCCGGGTGGCCTGTTTTGCGGTGGCAATGCACCACCGCCGCCGTTTCAGTACGTTTTTCATGGTGAAAATTTCCCTTATTTTTTCCCTTTATGCCATTCGCGGCGGTGGGTTGCATAAACCGCACTTTACCATAAAAACATTGCAATACGGCACCTTGCGGCGCTGGATTCTATTGCGGAAAACGGAGATGCTCAATTCGAGTCCTGTCTCCGCAACCAGAAAGTCCTGATTTCTTGCGAAATCAGGACTTTTTCCGCACTTTTGTGCCCAATAACTTACTTCCCATTTTTTCTGACCCAAACGCTGACCCCAACGGGAGCGGATAGCGGAAAGCACTATAC
>OLFT01002931.1_pt1 | contig 13521 bp, 10 predicted proteins | sample 1604921 | NCBI WGS metagenome assembly OLFT01 (sample SAMEA3888897, study PRJEB22519) | human gut metagenome | biome: human gut; feature: human-associated habitat; material: faeces | place: Denmark | collected 2013 | reverse complement strand
ACCCGCCGGGATGATGTCATCGTAATCGACATGAACAAGCTGAAGGAGGAAGGCAAGATCAAGACTGTCTCTGTTGACAGCTTTGAGCAGAACAATCTGGTACTGGTGGATGAAGGGCACCGCGGCCTGTCCGGTGATGTATGGTACGATTACCGCACCCGCCTCTCCGCAGAAGGCTTTGCCTTTGAATATTCCGCAACCTTTAAGCAGGCTCTGAACGCCAATGCCGCCGGCAACACCCAAAAAGCAAAGGATGAGCGGGCGCTGATGGAGGAATACGGAAAATCCATCATTATGGACTATTCCTATAAGTATTTCTACGGCGACGGATACGGAAAGGATTACCGCATTTATAACCTTCAGGGCAGCGTAGATGCGGAACATCGGCACCTGTATCTGGTTGGCTGCCTGATGTCCTTCTATCAGCAGATGAAGCTGTTTGAGACGAAGACTGACGAGTTGCGGGAATTCCATATTGAGAAGCCTCTGCTGGTGTTTGTCGGCAACCGTGTAACCGCTCCGGTAAAGAGCAGCGGCCTGTCACAGGCAGAAAAAGAGCTGCTCACCGATGTGGAGGAAGTGCTGGTATTCCTTAACACCTTCCTGAGCAATCGTGCGCTGAGTATTGAGCACATTCGCGCTGTTCTGAACGAGGATACCGGATTAATCGATGGTAGCGGAAAGGAACTGTTCTACCGCGATTTCCAAGCTCTGCAGGATATATTCGGTCAGGATATGGATCCTGCAGTGATTTTCGCAGATATTCTTCGTATTGTGTTCAATACCGATGGGAACGCCGACGAACCTCGGCTGAGACTGGAAAATATTCGTCAGGTTTCTGGTGAAATCGGCCTGAAGGTCGGTGAATACGGAGATTACTTCGGTGTGATCAATATCGGAGACACTTCCGGCTTGCTGAAAAATTGCGAGCAGAAGGGGATCATCGTCAGCAACGAGGAATTTGTGTCAGAATCCCTGTTCCGCAGCATCAATGCGCAAAATTCCAAAATCAAGATACTGATCGGCTCTCGTAAGTTTACGGAAGGTTGGAATAGCTGGCGTGTATCCACCATGGGCTTGATTAATTTTGCAAAAGGAGAAGGGGCCCAGGCTATTCAGCTGTTTGGTCGCGGTGTCCGCTTGAAAGGCTACGAAGGTTGCCTGAAGCGCTCACGGAAGCTGGATGCGGGCGTAAAAATCCCGAAACACATTGAATTACTTGAAACACTCACCATCTTTGGCGTGAAAGCACAGTACATGGAGGATTTCAAGAGCTATCTGGAGCAGGAAGGCACACCTACCAATGATACCGTTCATGAATTCCGCCTGCCTGTGATCAGCAGATTAAGCGAGGTCAAGGATAAAAAACTTCACGTTATCAAGGTGAAGGATGGAGCTAATTTTAAGCAGCAGGCAAAGCGCTTGATCCTTGATAAGCCGGATGAGGGATTCCTGCGATATCTTCTGAAAAGCAGAACTGTCATCGATTGCCGGAGCAGAATTCAGACTATTGAATCTACCGACAGCTGCAAAATCGAATCCCTTCCTGAGGAGCACAAACTCCCCGATGCTGTGTTGCCGCTGTTGGTTATTCAGCGCATCTTCGAGGAACTGCAGCAATATAAGAGCGAAAAGCGTTATTTTAACATCAGCATCGTTGCTGATAAGTTGCTGGATATTCTTCGGACAGATGGCTGGTACGGTCTGTTGATTCCTGTAAATCATATGGAAATCAACAGTATGGCGAAGCTTGAAGCGGCCACGGACTATGCAATCATGGCACTGAAATCCTATATGGATAAGTTCTTCAAGTATGAGAAAGAGCGTTGGGAAGCACCCATGCTGGAGTATGCCATTCTGGATGCGGATGACAGCAATTTTGTTGATGAATATACCATTACCTATGCTCAGCAGAACGCGTTGGATACGACCGGCGACGAATTAGAGACTTTCATTTCCGAGATTTCCGCTGTACTGCAGGCCAACAACGGCCTGGATGTTTACAAGAAGGATTCCTTCCACGGCAGGCTGGTTTTGTTTGACTTCAAGTCTCATCTGTATGCACCGTTGATCTGCTTGGAGAAAAGCAACCTGAAGATCCAGGTGTCTCCTGTTGCGTTGAACATGGATGAAATGCTGTTTGTTGACCAATTGAAAACCTATGTTGAGACTCACAGCAGTGAATTGGAAGGGAAGTCTCTGTACCTGCTCCGTAACAAGAGTAAGGTTGGTATGGGCTTCTTCGAGGCGGGTAACTTCTATCCGGACTATATTCTGTGGATTGACACCGAGGACAAGCAGTATATTTCCTTTATTGATCCGAAAGGCTTGCTGCATATTAGGTCAGATGATCCGAAGGTAGAGTTTTACAAGACCATCAAGGAACTGGAGACCAGACTGGCACCTACGGCAGATGGCAAAATAGTTGTCCTCAATTCGTTCATCATGTCCGGCACTCCGGCCAGCCAACTGCGCCAGTGGTGGCACATGGAGCGCCCTCAGCGAGAGGAAAAGAATGTGTACACCCTTGATAATCCTGAATGCGTAGAACTGATGATTGATAAGATATTGGGAAAATGAGTTGCTACCAGCAGAACTACTAAACGAAAAATCGGTTCTATAATAAAAGTTGGGGTCAGGTCATCACCTGGCCCCTTCATCATGTAAAAAAGTTGAGCATAGAGAAAAAATCCTTTATTATAAAAGTACCACCAATCACAACAAAGGAGAGATCTCTATGCTCAACAAAAATTATACCGCAAAACTGCTGGACTTGGAAGACGTAATCGTTACAAATGTTGAAACTATTTCTGGAGAGCTGCGTGTCTACCTGGAACTGCCCAGGACAAAGCACGTTTGTCCGGCCTGCGGCACACTCACGGACTGCGTACATGATTACCGAATGCAGACGGTCAAGGATATCCCTCTGGGCAGAAAGACGCTGCTATACCTACGCAAGCGGCGTTATCGCTGCCCGTGCGGCAAGCGCTTCTTTGAGAAAAATTCTTTTCTTCCCAGATACCACCGAGCCACCAGCCGACTGGTCGCTGCGATCATAGATGCATTTCATGAACTGGTACCCGCTTCAAAAATCGGAGCACAATACAATGTCTCCGGGGCAACCGCAGCACGATATTTCAAATACGTTGCCTTTAAGCCGGCCAGACTGCCGGAAGTTCTCTCTATCGACGAATTCAAGGGCAACTCCGGAGGAGAAAAGTACAACAGCATTATCGTGGACGCCGAAAAACGTAAAGTAGTCGATATTCTACCAAATCGATTTGAGAACGAGCTTATCAAATATTTCTCACAGTTTCCATCTAAAACCGACGTAAAATACTTTATTTGCGACATGAATTCACACTTTCGAGCGGTATCCAAGGCCTGCTTTCCAAACGCTGATATTGTCGCAGACAAGTATCATGTGATCCGGCAGGTCTATTGGGCCATGGAACGTGTCAGAAAAAACGAGCAAAATAAACTCTCCTCCAGATTCCGAAAATATTTCAAAAAATCCAGATGTCTTCTGATGAAACCAATGGAAAAACTCTCGGCGGAAGAGATGGAGCGGCTGGCCCTTATGTTTGAAATTGCGCCCAGGCTTGCGGATGCGTACCGACTGAAAAATGAGTTTCTTGACGTGATACGATCTAAATCATCTGTGGAAGGAAAACCGAAACTCATTGATTGGCTGGGAACCGTTGAGGCAATGGATCTGCCCGAATTTTCCGATTGTGCCAAAGCATATCGCAACTGGTTCCACGAGATTTTGAACTCCATGGATGTCCCCTGGTCCAACGGTTTCATCGAAGGATGCAACAACAAAACAAAGGTCCTGAAACGTGTTTGCTTTGGTATGCGTAATTTCTCCAATTTCAGAAGACGCATCCTGTTTTGCCACGCATGAAAGCAGTGCCGGGAATCCTCCCGACACTGCTTGAGATGATTTGCTTTTTCTCTACCCCAACTATTGACGTAGAACCGAAACTATTTCCCTGATTCCCTCCGTTCTTTATTCCATAGAAAAGCCGGACAGAGCGTGCGCTCTGTCCGATACTTTTTAGAGTCATCAAAAAGGCCGGTCTACATGACCGGCCTTTTTTGCACAAATCAGAAAATGCTCAGATACATTCTTCTGGACAGGCGCTCCAGGACCTGGATGCCGGCCACGCTGTTGCCCTTTTCATCCAGGGCCGGAGCAAAGATGCCCACGCCCATCCGGGTTGGGACGACCCCCATGATACCGCCGCCCACGCCGCTTTTGGCCGGGATGCCCACCCGGATGGCGAAGTCTCCGGAGCCGTCATACATCCCACAGGTCATCATGATGGCGTTGACATAGCGGGCGTATTCCGGCGGGAAGAGCTGTTCGTCCGACTGAAGGGCCTTGCCGTGGTTGGCCAGGACAAAGGCGATATTGGCCAGATCCTTGCTGTTGACCCGGATCGAACAGGCCTTGAAGTAGCAGTCCAGCACCTCCTCCACACCGTCCTCCAGCATCCCATAGGATTTGAGCAGGAAGGACAGAGCGCGGTTCTTGCTACCGGTGCGCTTTTCGGAGAGGTAAACTGCCTCATCCAGGTCGATCTCCGGGTTGCCAGCCAGCTGCCGGGTGAAATTGAGCAGCCGCTGGAAGCGCTCCTCATAGCTGGAGCCGTGGATCAGGGTGCAGATGGCGATGGCGCCCATATTGACCATCGGGTTCAGATGGGCGCTGAGCAGGGGAGAGTCGGTCACATTGATGGCGTCAAAGGGCTTTCCGGTGGCCTCCACGCCCACTTTGGCGCGGACTACCTCCTCGCCGTTGTCCAACAGGGCGAGAAGCAGGAGGATCGGTTTGACAACGCTTTGGATGGTAAAGTGCTTGCGATAGGAGCCGGCCTGGTAGTGCCGTCCATCGCTGCGCAGGACGTAGATCCCCAGGTCGCTGGGGTCGCCCTTGGCCAGCTCCGGGATGTAGGTGGCGACTTTTCCATGAGCTGTGTAGGGCTGGCATTCTCTGAGCAGGGCATCCAACAGTTCTTCCATGTTATTCCATTCCTTTCGGCGTGGGATGCGGACCTTCGCCGCATCCGCAGGCGAATCTCATCGCTCTTATTATATGCGATGTCGGGGTGCTTGTCCATCATGCCTGTAAAATTGAAACGTCCGCCGGTCCCGAATAGGGGAGCGGCGGACGCTTGAAGCCATTCCCTTGGATCAGAAGAGGGAAGTCAGGCTGTTGATGCCGATAACCAGAGAGATCAGGAACACCGCGGCGCCCAGCACATTCTGGATCATGCTGTTCTTGTACTGGCCCATAACGCGGCTGCGGCTGGTCACATAGACCAGGGTAAACACGATAATGGGGAGGAAGATGCCGTTGACGGCCTGGGCGGTCATGATGATCCAAATGGGGTTGAAGCCGGTGGCGGCCACGATGATGCCGGCCACGACCACGGCAATGTTCGTCCAGAAGAAGCGCTTATCCTTTTTGTTCATCTCCCAGCCAAACAGACCGGCCAGAACATAGGACACGCCCAGGGGGGTGATGACCGCGGAGGAGATCCCGGCGGCAATCAGGCCCATAGCCAGGAAGGGGACGGAGAAGCTGCCCAGAGTGGGCTCCAGCTGGACGGCCATGTCAATGGCAGAGTTGACCTCCATACCGCGCATCACAGTACCGGCGGTGATCATCACAGAGCCGGTGATCAGGCCGCCGATGATCATGGAAACGGTGGTGTCGAACCGGGCCAGGGGGAGCTGCTTGGGGTCGTGCCAGGTCTTGCGGGAGGAGGTGGCGTGGATGAACATATTATAGGGGACGACGGTGGTGCCGATGAGGGAGACGCAGGTCATAATGGAGCCCTCGGGAACAGAGGGAAGCGCGCCGGAAAATACCGTGCCCAGGTCAGGCTTGACCACGATCATAGTCACCACAAAAACGATGGCCATCACGGAGACACAGACGGACAGCAGCTTTTCCAGGGATTTGACCGCGTCGCCAATGTTGATGATTACCAGGATACAGCAACCCCAGATGGGTGCAATGATGTTGGAGGGGATCCCGGTGATGGCGGAGAGACCGATGGCGGTGCCGGTGAGGTCGCCGCCCATGTATGCAAATCCGCCCAGCGTGATCGCGGCCGCAACCAGAGCCACCATGAGCCATTTCAGGGGGGGACGGTCGGACAGGTCCTTGACCAGCTCCTCAGCCAGTCCGTTCTGGGTTACGATACCCAGCCGGGCGGCCATCTCCTGCATGACGATGACGGCGATGACAGAGAATACCACTGTCCACAGCAGCGCGTAGCCATAGCCCGCACCGGCTTTTGTGGCGCTGGTGACAGTACCTGGACCAATGAAGGAGCCGACGACCAGAATACCGGGGCCCATTGCCTTCAGCTTGTCCTTCAGTGTGTACCGGTCTTTGATTTCCATAGAGATCCCCACCTTAATTTTTGATTGACCGGGCGGCCCCGGTCCTGCTCTGTTCACGCTTCTTTCCACTCACACTTGAAACGATAATATCGTTTCAAAAACTATATTATCATTATAATGGGAGGGGGGCAGATTGTCAAGAAAAAAAGAGAGAGGAAGAAGAAAAATGTGAATCTTAACAAGAGATTGGAAAAACTATTGCCGTGAGCAAGAAATTATTGTAAAATACACAAAAAAGGACCTGTACCTGGTGGTTTACCAATGGGTCTAACCGAGATTGCGAGGGATCCGAAATGCCTGAGAAAGAGGTACGGGTGATTCAATCTGTCCAGCGGGCGATCGATATCATCAACTGCTTCGATGAGCACGAGCTGAAGCTGACGCTGCCGCAGATCAGCGCCAAGCTGGAGCTGAACATCAACACGGTCCGGGGGCTGGTGAATACCCTGGTGGCCAACGGCTACCTGGAGCATGTGGCAGATGGGAACTGCTATATGCTGGGACTGGCCTTCCTGCCGAAGGCGGATCTGGCCGGGGCCAACGACATTGACCGCCTGCGCAGCCGGGTGCGTCCGAGCCTGGAGCTGATCGCCGACCGCTTTCAGGTATCAGCCCGGATGCAGATCATCAGCAACGACAATATTTTTGCGGTGGAGGTGGTCAACCCCATCGATTCCCACTATATTTTCCTGACCCGCCTCAATGCGGTGTTTACCCTGAATGCTACGGCCTCCGGCAAGCTGGTGCTCTATTACATGGACCAGCCCAGACGGGAGGCGTTTTACCGCACTTTCGCCCCCAACAAGTATACCCGTCACACCATGACCACCCGGGAGGAACTGGAGGCGGACCTGGAGCAGATCCGCCTGCGGGGCTACTCCACAGAGTTTGACGAGTTCGGGGTGGGGATCAGTTGTATCGCGGTGCCCATCCTGCGGTGCAACGGCAGTCTGTACGGGACGGTGAGCATCGTGGCTTCTTCCTCCGTAGTGCAGGAGGTGGCGCAGCAGGCCCTTCCGCCAATGCGGGAGTTTGCCGCATTTGTTCGGAAGGAGCTGTTGTGATTGGATAGCTCCGGCTAATGGAAGCACCTATAAAAATATTGGGACCGTCCGGCTGGACGGTCCCAATATTTTTATAGGACGAGAGGGAAGAAAAGCTGTATGAGCGTCATTTGTTGGCAAAGCGGTGCTGAGCCACACCATTCATAAAATAGAGGGCCATCCAGCAGGCTGTGTGGGCGGACTGGTGGGCGCCGCAGGTCTCCGGATAGATCTCGACAAAGTCGAAGGCGCCCGCACCGGCCTTACCGGCCTCGTGGAGCATCATGGCAACCTCGAAAGAGGTGGGGCCGCAGGGATCAAAGGGGCCCTGGGGGTTGGCGGCGGCATCCAGTACATCAGAGCAGACGGTGACGTAGATCACGTCGGTGTCCTTGCTGACGATGTCGATGGCCTTCTGAATGGAGGCCTGCCAGCCGTTGAGCTTGATCTCCCGGGCGGTGATCACAGTGGCGCCGGCCTTCTGGGCCTCGATGCGCTCCTGATGGTGGTTGCGGGGGCCGCGGATGCCGATGTGGACGATCTTGGTGGAGTCAAAGTTCTCATCCCCATACAGGCGGTTGAAGGGAGAGCAGCGGGAGTACAGGTCATCGCCGAAGGTGGGCATGGTGGCAAGATGGGCGTCAAAGTGCAGCACACCCACGCGCTTCTTGTGGCGGGTGCACAACTCACTGATCAGCGGATAGGAGATGGAGTGATCGCCGCCGAAAGTGATGGGCACACAGCCGGCATCCAGGATCTCGCCGATCCCCTTCCGCATGGAGGCGAAGCTGTACTCATAGCTGCCGTTCTGGATGGGGATATCGCCGTAGTCGCAGCAGCTCATATAGTCGAAGGTATCGAAGTCATAGTCGGGGAGATAACCCACATAGCGGGTGGAGACGGAGCGGATGGTCTTGGGGGCAACCACGCAGGAGGAGAAGCCGCCATAGGTACAGCCGCCTTCGAAGGGCACACCCATGACCGCAAAGTCATACTGCTTCAATTCCTCCGCCGTTTTGGCGGTGGGCATCCCCATAAAGGAGGGGACACCACTGTAAATTTCATTTGGGACGACACCGGGCTGATAGATGGTAGGTACCGTTTTCAAGTTGAACACACCCCTTTATCTCGAGTAACGATATTATCGTTTTTATCACGATAATTACACAAATATTATGGCACGAAGGGAACGGGATGTCAAGTGTTTTATCCCGTTCCGTTCACCGGTCTGCCGCAGTCAGCGCCTGTACTGCGTCCGAGGTGTTCCCTGTGCTGAGGAGGAAAATGGTATAGTTGGTGCGGCCGGAGACAGCAACATAGTCGGAGGCCACCACATTGGCAGGGGGAGTGGAGCCCAGGAAGGCAGAGTCCAGCGTCTCGATGTCCGCATGGGAGGGGATGGGAGCGAGGTTGGTCTCAGCAAAGAAGAATTCGTATGTGCCGGGACGGATGCGTTTATAGCTGGTGGTCTCCTTAAACCGGACGTCTGTGTAGATCACCCGGCCATCCGCCAGAAGGACATCCAAAGGGTTGCTGTAATAGGCCAGATTGCTGACCCGGAGATTGGAGTAGCGGCCGGTGGGCGGACAGCACCGGTCTGAGATCTGGAGCAGATCCAGACCGCCGGCCCGGAGGATGACGGCCAGGGTTGAGACGCTCCCAGCGTCGAAGGGAATGCTCTTTTGCAGATAAATATAGCCGTCCAGACCGGCCACTGACACGGTATGATACCCGGCCCGCAGACGGCGGTAGGGGGAGAGGCTGCCGCTCCCCAGGAATCGGACGGCCCGGACGCCGTCGATGAGGATCTGAAAGGAGGGATAGCCGTAAGCGGCGTTGAGGAAGCGGGCCTGAGCCGCGGCGGGCCATACAGGGATGCTGGGGATCCCGCTCCCCTGGCCGCCTGGATAGACAGGCCCTCCCTCACCGGGGTTGGGAAGGGGGATCACGGGGACGCCGCCGCCGGAGTCCACCGGGCCTCCCTCGCCCGGGTTGGGAAGGGGGATCACGGGAACGCCGCCGCCGGAGTCCACCGGGCCTTCCTCGCCCGGGTTGGGGAGAGGAATCACAGGGACGCCGCTGCCGGAGTCCACCGGGCCTCCCTCGCCTGGGTTGGGAAGGGGGATCACAGGGACGCCGCCGCCGGAAGATCTGCCGGAGCTGGGTTGGGAGAGATGACACATGGTATGGATCGGGCCCGCCGAGAGGCGGCGGGTCCGGCCTCCTTTCTATTCGATGCTCCATCCTATTCCCGGTTCAGGGGCCTGGTGCGAAGAAAGGGCCCGGGATGCAAAACAGCCCTCCGAGCCATTCGGAGGGCTGTAAAAGTTCTGTTTCAGATCAGACCGCGCCGTTCAGGACGGGGGCCAGCAGCACCCGGCCCGTGCCGCGGTAGACGTTGACCAGGCCCTCGCCGGAGGCGGCGGAGCCGACCAGGGACTTGCCGGAGCGCTCCACAGTGAAATTCAGGCTGCCGCTCCAGGCGATGGCCATGTTGCCATCCACCTTCAGCACGTCGTCCTGAAGGGTGATCTCCACCAGCTCCTCCTTGGGGCAGAGGGACTCCAGGCAGACTACGCCGCTGCCCGCGATGCCCAGGTTGAACAGGCCCTCATTGCCGGCCACCGCCGAGGAGAAGTTGGACCGCATGACCGCTTTGTGCTTCAGTCTGGAGTCACAGGCCAGGAACAGACCGTCGTCCAGAACGATGGAGCCGTTCCAGTCGGCCAGATCCAGCAGGAGAATATGCTGATAGGTAGGCTCCAGGACCAGGGTGCCGTCCCCAGTATATTCCGGTTTGATGGCGCTCTCACCGGTGACGCTGCCCCGAAGGGCTTTGCCGAACAGGTCGCCCACCCCCTTGACGCCGGTAGTGGCGTTGACGTTGCCCACCGTCCACTGCATGGCTCCGGCCTGGAGGGTGATATTTGCCTTGCTCAGGTCACAGATGACCTGGCGCTTGCGCACATTCATGGCGTTGCAGTAATAGGCCAGCTGGGCGCTGCCAGGCATGACGCTGAGGTCCTTTTGGTATTCGATCACAGTAAAGGGGCCCAGGGAGTCGAGGAGTTTGACGTCGTCGTTGTTGGTAAAGTTATTGATCTGATACATGGCGTTCATCCTTTCTTCTGCGGCCGCCGGAGCGGAGCCGGGTGATCCTGCCTGGATTATACCACAGGAGCCGGCGGCGGTCGAGAACTTTCAAAAGATTTTGCCTGCCAGCGGTGGGATCAGCAGAGCCCGGGGTACTGGTGTTGAGAGGCCGTTTCCTCAAAATTGCGGCACAGGGCAATAAAATCCCGGGCCTGTGCGGTCAGAAATTTGTCCCGGTGATAGACGATCCGGAATTTCCGGTGGAACTCCAGCCCCTCCACAGTAACGGCGGACACCAGCCCGCGCTCCAAAGGGGCGGACACCATGCGGTAGGGCAGCACCGCAATGCCCAGGCCGCTGATGACCGCGTTGACCAGTGCGGGCGAAGCGCTCCCCGGCCGCGGTGATGCACAGCCGCCGGCCGATCCGGTCGAAGAGGACCACACCGTAGTGTGCCTCCAGTTCCCGGAGGGCCAGGCTTACCGCGGGCTGGGTCATGTGCAGGGCCTCCGCCGCCCGAGTGGTGTTATAGTCGTGCTCGCAGAGGGCGAGAAAGATTTTCATGTGCCGCAGGGTCATGGTCCACACCTCTTATATTGATTTTATAATGAAATCAATATCATAATATTATTTCCCTTATTATTTTGCAAGGCTTATAATGTTCAGGAAAAGAAGGAGGGAGCGGATTTGAGTCAAAAGAAGAAGTACTGGACCCTGTTCCTGTCTACGTTCCAGCTCAGCGCGTTCACCTTTGGGGGCGGCTTTGTGATCATCCCCCTGATGCGCAAAAAGTTTGTGGAGAAGCTGAAGTGGATCGACGAACAGGAGATGCTGGACCTTACCGCCATCGCCCAGTCCTCGCCGGGGGCCATCGCAGTAAACGCGTCCATTCTGGTTGGCTACCGGGTGGCAGGGATCCCGGGGGCGCTGCTGACGGTGCTGGGCACCATCCTGCCGCCGCTGATCATCATTTCGGTGATCTCCATGTTTTACGCGGCCTTTCGGGATAACACCATTGTCAACATGGCAATGAATGGGATGCTGGCCGGTGTGGCGGCGGTGATCTGTGATGTGGTGCTCACCATGGGCGGCTCTGTGCTCCGGCAGAAACGGGTGCTCCCTGTGCTGGTTCTGGTGGGTTCTTTTGCGGCGGCCCGCTTCTGGGGCGTGAACATCATGGTGATCATTCTGGTCTGCGGCCTCATCGGCGCGGCGGACACCTGCTGCCAGGAGAAGAAAAAGAAGGAGGGGGGCGGGACATGATCTATGTGGAACTGCTGTGGAGCTTCTTTCAGATTGGGCTGTTCAGCATCGGCGGCGGCTATGCGGCTATGCCGCTGATCCAGCACCAGGTGGTGGACCTCCATCCGTGGCTGACCATGACTCAGTTTGCTGATATTATGACCATTGCGGAGATGACCCCCGGCCCCATTGCCATCAATTCTGCCACCTTTGTGGGGATCCAGGTGGCTGGACTGCCAGGGGCGCTGGTGGCTACGCTGGGGTGTATTCTGCCCTCCTGCATCATTGTGATGGCGCTGGCCTACCTCTATTACCGGTATAAGGGACTGTCTATGGTGCAGGGGATCCTGTCCGGGCTGCGGCCTGCGGTGGTTGCTATGATTACCTCCGCCGGGATCTCCCTGCTGATTTTGTCCCTCTATGGTGCGCAGGAGCTCCCCGCTGACCTGAGCGGCGTCGACTGGATCTCCATGGGCATTTTCACAGTGGCCATCCTGATCCTCCGCCGCTGGAAGGTGAACCCAATCTGGATCATGGCGGGCGCCGGCGCGGCAGGTGTCCTGCTGTACAGCATCCTGTAAATGTACAAGGCTGAAAAAGGCCAGGCCCACGGTTCCGCCGTGGGCCTGGTCCTCTTGATATTTTTTGGGGTAGTCGGGAGGTAGGGCTTACTGTTCCGCCCCAGCGGAGTCCGGTTTGGAGAGCAGCCAGCCCAGCACGCCGCCAACGATCGCGGGGATAAGCCAGCCGAAGCCATAGTCATAAAAGGGGAGGCATGACACCAGGGGGAACAGCTTGAAGTAGGAGTGGAGGGCCAGTAGCAGGCTGGCGGCGGTAGCGCCCAGAGCCGCCCCCTTGTAAAGTCCTGGGCGGCGGATATGGTCCTGAAAGAACAGGAGGACCACCGTAGTCATAAAGGGGGGACAGATGACCGACAGGATGGGGGAGGCTGCCTCGATGATGGTGGACAGTCCCAGGTTGCAGATGGCACAGCCAATCACGCTGAGAATCATGATACCGGCGCGGTAGGAGAGACGGCCGTGGGTGATCCGCTGGAAATAAGAGGCAGTGGCTCCGAACAGGCCAATGGAGGTGGTCAGGCAGGCGAAACCCACCACGATGGCCAGGACGATCACGCCGAAGCGGCCCAGAAGCTGATGGGTGATGGCGACGATCAGACCGGCCTGGTCCAGTCCCTGGTCCAGAAACACACCAGCAGTGGCGCCCAGATAGGTCAGACCGCTGTATACCAGCGCCAGCAGGAGCCCGGCCACACAGGCAGTCCCGGCTACATGGCGGCGCTGCTGGGGCCAAGTCCTCAGGCCGGACTGGGACAGGGTATCTTGGATGATGACGGCAAAGCCGGCCACCGAGATGATGTCCATGGCCTGATACCCAGCCAGAAGGCCGTCTTGGACGATGTTGGGAGAGACGGGGGGCTCAATGGGCCCGATGGGGTGCAGGATGCCCGCCAGAATCAGCACCAGAATACCCAGGATCAGCACCGGCGTCAGGCACCGGCCCACAATGTCCACCACACGGGTGGGGCGGATGGTCAGCAGAAAGACCACAGCAAAAAACAGAATGGAGAAGGGGAGCAGGTCCAGCTTGTCCGTCAGCGGCTGGATGGCCATTTCATAGGTGGTGGCGGCGGTACGGGGGGGCGCGATGAATACGCCGGTGCACAGAATGGCCGCCGTGTTCAGCACCGCGCCGGGAGCGG
>OLFT01002919.1_pt1 | contig 13559 bp, 10 predicted proteins | sample 1604921 | NCBI WGS metagenome assembly OLFT01 (sample SAMEA3888897, study PRJEB22519) | human gut metagenome | biome: human gut; feature: human-associated habitat; material: faeces | place: Denmark | collected 2013 | reverse complement strand
CCACGCCTTCGGGATCTTCTTCGGCTAAGCGAAGGGCTACATTGTCTGCTCCGACCTGCTCCAGGGTCTGTCCTTGTAATAACCTTTCGCTGTAGAGCTGCGCCATTGCTGCAGCCACTTCAGCGTTAGGATAAGCAACAAAAGCGGTTAAGCCAACGACTCTTTTGAGCGTCAAATATCCAGCCTGTGTCAGAAGCCCAATGTCGGATAAGGTGTTGACATTAGCCGAACCGGTTAACAAATTCAACGCAATTGACTTTTCCTTCCCATATTCCTCCGGGTCCCGTAAGGTGTGAGACTTAAGATACTGAACTAGCGCAGCGGGCCTTCCGCCGCTTTCAAACCAATAATCAAGAAGGCCGACTTCCGGTTCCGAGAAGAATTTCAATAAAGACCAGGGAGCAAAAACCTTCTTCGTTGTTGTTCTCTCGAAACAAAAACCGTCATATTGCTTTGTAAGGGACCTTAGCAGCTCATCACGGGAGACACTCAGAACTGAAGCTGACTGGGTCAAATACCCATCAAAATAAGTTTCCACCTCTTCGTGCGTATAGCCTAGGAGCGTCCCGAATCTCGGGCTCAAAGAGACATCACTGAGATTGTTTAGTTCGGAAAAAATACTGGTTTTATTGAACTTCGTAATGCCTGTAATAAACAAAAACCGAAGAACCCGATCGTTTGCTTTCAGGATTCCATAAAACCTTGATAAATAATTCCTTACCCGTTCAAAAAACTCTTTATTATCAAGACACGCTGTTAACGGTGCATCATATTCATCGATTAACAGAACGAGTGAGGAACTAGAGAGCCCTGCAAGGAAGATTTCGATTTGATTGCTGAGAAACAGGCCGTTATCTTCTTTCTTAAAACCAATAAGACTGAATTGCGCTTCTAGATAATTATCAAAATATTGACAAAAATCCTCAAAAGTCCCTTCCGGTTTAACCCGAGAAAAGTCCAGCTTAATAACTTTATATGTGCTCTTATCCGTCCAAAGTTGCTCTATTTTGAGGCCTTGAAAATTTTTCAATCCGTCTCGAAATAAAGACTCAAAAGTAGATAGCAGGAGAGACTTACCAAAACGTCTTGGCCTGGCGAAAAAGAATTTCCCGGGAACCGACGCTAACTCGCAAATCATGTCGGTTTTATCCACATAAATTTGATCCCGATGCCGCAGATTTTCAAAATCCGAAGTACCTAAGGGAAGAAGTTTCAGCGCCTTTTCCATCGTCTATCCAAGCAAGGGAACTACTGGTGATTTTACCAAAGCAAAAAGAAGCCCGATGAGTCATTCGATTGGCCAGGCTTCTGCTCACATTTGGTTAGATTAATCAGAATGTTGCCCGCCGAGCGGGATAATCCTCCTAATTAATACTCGGCTGGGAGAGAGTCATGCCAAACAATAGATTAGATTTTGAAAGTATCGATCAAGTGGAAGTTTTCAAAGAAAACGGGGATGTCATCGGAACCGTTAAAGTCTCCGGCGTCCGCTCGATCGAAGCCGCAATTGAAAAAGCCCTTCAGCAGCTGCCTGAAGCGACAGATCCTGAGGCCTATGTTTTCAAGGTTTCCAACTTGTCGGACGGAACCGAACGCCGTTACCGCTTAAACGCACACGGCCACGTTAAATTGATTATCTAGCTCCAAACAGAAAATCCGGCCTTTAAACAGAACCGGATTTCGAACAGTGGGTCTCGACGCCCTTGCATCGAGACCGTTGCTAATTAGTAGGACATAATCTGTCCGTCGGTACGCTTCTCGGTTGCGCCGCAAAGCACGCCGTTTTCATCTCGAAGAATGACCTGGCCGCGACCCATATGGTACGGATCAGGCTGGACAATGATTTGATGTCCCATACGCTGAAGCTGGCGAATGATGTAGTTCGGTGTTTCTTGTTCCACCTCTACTTTCTTGCCGCCGACCCATTGCCAGCGCGGAGCATCCAACGCCTGCTGTGGATTCAGGTGCCAGTCAATCATATTCATGACAACCTGAACGTGCGCCTGCGGTTGCATCCATCCGCCCATAATGCCGAACGGTCCTAACGGTTTCCCATCCTGGGTCAGAAATCCCGGAATGATAGTGTGGTACGGACGTTTGCCGCCGGCCAGTGCATTGGCGTGGTTTTCATCAAACTTGAAATTCTCTGCACGGTCATTCAAAGAAATACCAGTGCCGGGAACGACAATGCCGGATCCGAACCCGCGGAAATTGGACTGAATGAAGCTGACCATATTGCCTTCACCGTCTGCACAGCAGAAGTAAACGGTGGACGGGCATCCTGGTTCACCCGGTTCCGGCATGATGGCCTGATCGTTAATCAAAGCGCGGCGTTTGGCAGCGTATTTTTCGCTGAGGAGCTGATCGACGGAAACTTTCATGTAGGAAGGCTCTGCAACGTATTGAGCCGTATCCACCATGGCGAGTTTCATGGCCTCGATCTGCTTGTGCATTGTGTCGGCGCAATCCCTTTCACCAAGCTTCATATCTTTGAGAATCTGCAGAGCCATCAGCACAGTAATACCGTGCCCGTTAGGCGGCAGCTCCCAAACATCCACACCGTGGTAGTTCACGCTAATCGGATCTACCCATTCGGGTTTAAATGCAGCTAAGTCTTCCTTGGTTAAGAAGCCGTTGTGCTTCTTGAAAAAGGCATCAATCTTTTCAGCAATGGCACCGCGATAGAAAGATTCGCCCTTGGTAGCAGCGATTTCTTTCAATGTCTTAGCCATATCCGGGCAGCGGAACATCTCGCCGGGTTTGAGCCAAGTGTTGTTGGGAGCGAATGTATCGAACCAGCCCTGGAATTCCGGACGATCACGATATTTGGAATAGTTTTCGAAAGCTTCCTGCCAGAGACGGGAAATATTCGGGGTCACCGGATAGCCTTCTTCGGCGTAGCGAATGGCAAGAGCCATTACTTCTTCCAAAGGAAGTTTGCCGAATCGTTCATGAAGCGTCATCCAGCCGGCAACCGCACCCGGAACATCAATAGGTTCGACACCGTAGGAAGGGATCTTTTCGAATCCTCTGTCTTTTAAGGCAGCAACAGAAAGAGACTTAGGAGCCGGGCCTGAGGCGTTCAGGCCGTACATTTTCCCTTCATACCAAAGGATCACGAAGCAGTCGGCGCCTAAACCGTTGCCGGTCGGTTCAACCACCGGCATAGCGCTGGCCATTGCGACAGCCGCGTCAACTGCATTGCCGCCCTTCAAAAGTGTCTGAAGTCCGGCGGAAGCTGCATGCGGGTTGCCTGCGTTGCACATGCCGTTGCGGGCATAAACCACGTTACGTTTGGACGGATAGGGATAATTTTGAGGATCAAATTTAATCATGTTTTATTTCCTAACCTTGAAATCGGGATTAGATGAACTTCACGAAGATACCGGCAACGATCACGGAGAACGTTGTCACGGTCACGAAGCCTGCAACGAGGTACTTCGCCATTAAGCGTTCATGAATAATCTTCTTTTCTTCCTCGGTTTCGGCAACGGCGTTAATGATTTCATTAACGACCAAGTAAGTAGCCGGGAAACCGATTAACTGGCAGGCAGCGACGCCGACGGCAACGTTCTTGGAACCGATGATCTTCCACAAGGGAAGGTATTTGAAGAAAACGATGATGCAGAAGATCGAAATCGCGAAGATCACGCAGATCGAGTAAGACAGGGTCAGGAGATTTTCCGGCTTAATTGAGGCAAGCGACGGAATGATGGCGCAGAAAACAGCGCAGTTCAGTAAGCCGCCGGCATTGGCATGCTTCAGAATATTGCGAGGCAGATAACCGGTACTTCCGACAGCTGCTCCCAAAATCAAAGCCCAAATTGTTGCGGAAAGGCCTGTCCATTTGCCAATCACAAAGGCGATCCAGGAGAAAAGCGCTGTAATGGCTAAACAAGTGAACTGGCCGTAATACTTCTTGTGCCCCTCAAAGAATGTAGGACCCGCTGCCGGTTCTTTTTTAGGCGCATAAGTATCTTGAGGTACGACACCGGTTTTGCGGTATTCATCGATTAAGAAACGAGCTTCTTTCAGACCGAAGTAGCTGGCTAACGGAGTACCGATGAACTTCTGCACTGCGAAAACAATCGTACCTAATGCAGCTGCCAGGGCAAAGCCATGTTCCATAGCTCCGCTGGTCATGATCTGAGTGGCTACGATACCGCCGGTCACGATAGGTACGCTGACCATGGTGTTTTCGTATCCGATGAACGGCATCATCAAAAATGCGCCGAGCATAATGACGCCCATCGCCAAGAGAGCGGTAACCACTGTACGCCATTCTGCGATCAGTTCGCGCATATTGATTGTCGTACCCATGGAGAAGACGAGCAAAATCACAGACCATTTAGCAATTTGGTCCAAGCCTGCCTTCTTAATAACGTCGGGAGGAATCCAGCCGGCCATAAAGGCGATTAAGAAGAGCATTAAGCTCACGAACACTGCAGAGACCTTGGCTTTGGTCACCACGCCAAGGAAGTCTCCTATTCCGAAGAATAAAAGGCAGATAAAAAGATACCAATACATCGAAGTAAACATTGTTCTGGTGCGCTCTTAGGCGCCCTCCTGTATTTGAGATTTGTAGGTTTGTTTTAATTTCCTCACAAGCAAAAGCTTATAAAGGAGGAAAAACTTCTTGGGTGAGCCGACTACGATCCAATGCAAAGGCTCGTCCCCATCAGGCTCAGGGCAACAAAGTTTTTCTTCGATTTTGATTTTATCTTTTGAGAATCGAAGAATTTCTTTTTCGTAACAACAAGTGAATGAGTATTTTCGATTAGTTTTAGTCGAAAAATCGGTCTGCTTTCGAGCCTTCTGCTCCTTTACCGAGCCTCTTCTGAAAAAACTTTCTTGGGACAAACTTCGCAAAAAAACTGCACCGCCCCAGTATTTAGGACGAAATATTCATGATGCAGTACTTAGTCCTTAATCCTAATGCTCTTCGGCTCTTGACTATCGGCCCCTACCTTCCGAGAATGTCGATTTATTTGATTGGCTAAATTAGCTGGAAATGAAAAACACGATAGATCTTGAAAGCATTCGTCAGGAGCTTCAACAGTACGAATCTCGTTTGATCTCCTTCCGCAAAACCGTCCACGAAAATCCGGAAGTCGGTTTCAACACACAAGACACTCTTGCCCGCATCAAATCCACTCTTGAAGAGTTCGGCATTCCTGGTTTAGATACCGAAACTTCCCCGGGAAGCGGATTTCTCTTAATCGAGGGAAACAGACCCGGTGCAACCGTTGCGCTGAGAGCCGATATCGACGCCCTACCGATTGAAGAAAAATCCGGGTGTGCTTGGGCTTCCCAAAACGGCAGCGCCCACTCTTGCGGGCACGATGGCCATCAAACTTGGCTGATTGCTGCAATCATCTATTTAGCCAAGTATCGTGACTTCCCCGGCCGCATTCTCTGCGTCTTCCAGGCCGACGAAGAAAATGTCGCCGGTGCACAAAGCGTCATCGACTCTGGTATCTTCCAAAAATACGACGTTAAAGAGATTTACGGCGCACACAACGAACCCTCCCTTGATGTCGGAACGATTGCTTTTAAAGCTGGTCCGACCATGGCGGCCTGCGACCTGTTTTCTATCCGCGTCGTCGGAGTAGGGACACACGGCGCACGTCCGAATTTTGGCAAGGACCCGCTGCCGGTAGCCACAGAAATTTATAACGCTCTTCAGCACTTGGTTTCGCGCACATTGGATCCGCTTAAATCCGCCGTTGTTTCTGTCTGCAGTTTCAATACCGAGGGATCACGCGCTTACAACATCATTTCTGACTCCGTCAAAATGATCGGCACGGTTCGAACCTTTGACGAGTCTATTCGAGACACAATTGAGGAAGAGCTGACACGGCGCTCTCAAGGCATCGCCGCGGCCTACGGCATCAAAGCAGAAACTGTCTATGAACGCCGTGTTTCCGCTGTCAATAACGACCCGGAGCTTACAAAAGAGGCAAAGGAAGCCGCAGACCGCTGTTTCGGTACTGAAAATGTCATTGAACTTGCCGAGCCTTATATGATTAGTGAGGACTTCAGTTCTTACCAAAAAGTTCTGCCCGGCTGCTTCTTCTTTATTGGGGTAAAAGACGCTGAGCACAAAGAGGCTCTGCATAGCCCTTACTTTGATTTCAATGACAAAGTACTGATTCCTGCAGGTGCTTTCTTTAGCTACTTAGCGTTAGAAAGACTGAACAAATTAAGCGAATAAGAACGCTTCGAGATCCGAACTATCCGATCCAATCCGCTTGAAAACGCCCCGGGGTTCTCAGAAAAACCCGGGGCGCAATCGTTAAGTTCCTGACCTAATTAGTTAAGCGGAACGATCACAAGTCTCGGACCGGTTTCTTTCGGACTTGCATATCCGAAATTCTTCGCGGCCCATTCGAATCCGGCAACGACAGCTTCAGGATATTTCTTCCTAAGTTCTTCAATCGGACCAAATTGGAGTGCACCCTGTGTGCAAGCCTGTACACAGGCAGGATGTTTGCCCTGTGCCAACAGCTGGATGCAGCCGTCGCACTTGAAGACCTTTTTGCTCTTCTCATCGAAAACCGGAGCCTTAAACGGACAGGCAGCAATACAAGCCTGACATCCGATGCACTTGGAATGGTCCTGGACGATTAATCCATCCGGCTCAATGGTGTAAGCCTTTACGGGACAGACAGCAAAGCACGCCGGTTTTTCGCAATGATTACAGGATTGCGAGAACCAGACCATTTGATCCGGAGTCTCTTTGACCCGACGAAGCCAAATACCGTCAGGAGTATTGTGTTGTTCTTTGCATGCAACTGCACAAGCTCTGCAACCGTTACAACGGCGTGCATCAAATAAAAATCCCATTTTCTTCATGATCAGGCCTTTCTAACGTTGACAAGTGTTGAGCAAATTGAAGTTCCTGTGCCAAGAATCTGCACGGTGTCGTTGGTCAGTACAGAGGAAGAGTTGAAGCCGAACTGGCCCATCCACCATCCGTTTTCCAAGCACACAACACCGGGACGAATATTGTCATTCACCACAGCAATCGTCGGATGTTCTCCTCGGTCATTGAATACGACAACCTTGTCTCCTTGTTTAATGCCTCGAGCTTCCGCATCTTTTGTATGCATGAGTACCGTCGGTTCATCCTCAAAGAGCTGGTTGATCCATTCATTGTCTTGGAAACTTGTGTGAATGTTTCTGATGACTTTGCGCTGGATAGCTTGAAGCGGATATTTCTGCGCTAATTCAGGATTGCCTTTCGGGCTTTCATCTACCTGCAGATAGGTCACGACAGGCAGGAAACCTTTAGCAGCCCAAGGTTCGCAGTAGAAGTTTGCCTTTCCGTTAGGTGTCTTGAAAATTCCGTCTTTGAACGGAATCCAAGGACCTTTAACCGGGCAAACAGGACCTTTTTTAATCTGTTCATACGTAATGCCGGACGGTTTCAGCACATTTTTGATCATTTGCTCAACCGGAATATTGAACGCTTCACCGAAGCCCATGCGCTTAGCCAGTTGTCCCATGATCCAATAATCAGGTTTGGCCTCGCCTTGCGGTTCAACTGCCTTTTCGATCAACTGGATGTAGTGGTTTCTTGCTCCAGCCATCACAGAGTCATATTCAAAGACCGTTGTTGCGGGCAAGAGGATATCAGCGTAACGAGCAGTAGGAGTCATCACGCTTTCAGCGACCACGAAGAACGGTACGCTCTTCACTGCCTCGATAACCTTATTTGCATTCGGCCACTGTCCGACAATTCCGCATGTCTGTGTGTACCAGAAATTGATCTTGTTCGGTTTGCCTGCCAGAACGTATTCGCCCAGTTTCGCGGTCGGAATAGGAGCAACTTTCTTGGGCTTATTCGGAGGCGGCGGGAAAGCACTGCCGAATTTAGCCATTTGAGTCACGCCGCCGGCGTCACATATGCCAGTTCCTGCCTTGCCGATATTGCCGGTAAGAAGTGCTAAATAATACTGAGCGCCGACAGCCTGAGTACCGTATTGCGTCCGCTGGAAAGAGCCCATGTTGTTGACAATCATTGACGGTTTATTCGTCGAGTAATCCTTGACCAGCTCGACGACCGTCGCCGCCGGAACACCTGTCGTATCCGCGACTGCTTCCGGTGTCCACGGCTCAGCCTGTTCCAAGACCATAGACAGGACGGTTCTGTAGGGAGATCCGGCTTTAACCTCCAATGCAGGATCAATGTTCTTGGCATCATGACGGACGAGTTTTTGAGATTTTTCGTCAAAGACCAAATAAGAGTTCGGATCCTTGGCATCTTCTCTCATCAGTTTCCCGTCTTTATCGACAAGGTAGACAGCACCGGTATGCTGTTTCAGGAAGGGTTTGTCTAACTTCCCGTTCGCGGCGATCCAGCGAATCATTCCGAGCCCAAGGGCAGTATCCGTACCCGGGATGATGGAAACCCATTTGTCTGCTCTATCTGCGGTCTCGCTCTTGCGAGGATCAATAACGACGATCTTTGCTCCTCTTTCCTTTGCCTTGAGATAAAGGTGCCAATATGCCTGTATCGTTACCAAAGGATTGTTGCCCCAGCAAAGAATATATTTAGCTTGATCAATTGTGTCTCGCGTATCTACGTAGCGCATTCCGACGATCGGCATCATAGCTGCGGTCACGGCAGAGCAGCACAAAGACCCCAGAGTGCGGGTTGTTCCGCCGAGATAATTACCGAATGCAACCTGGGCCGGGTTGTGAAGATTGTCCATATTTCCGGAAGCGCTGGTAAACAGCAGAGATTGGCTCCCGTCTTTAGCAATCGCTTCCTTAATTTTTCCGGCGATTGTATCGAGTGCCTCATCCCATGTGATTGCAACAAATTTTCCTTCGCCTCTTTCGCCAACACGTTTCATCGGGTGAAGAACGCGATTCTCAGCGTAAAGCCATTTAATACGGGACAAACCTCTGGCGCAGGGTTTGCCGTCGAAAGCGTTCGCATTGCTGATTTTTACGACTTTGCCGTCTTTTACAAAGGCTTTGAGGTTGCAGTGCAAACATTCCATCGAGCATGTTGCCTGGAAAGTTTTAAGACCTGCGTCGGGATCTTTAGCTTTTAAAGCCTGAGCCATCGCTGGGCATCCTGCGGAAGCAGAGGTCAGACCAGCCAAAGCCAAAAAATCACGGCGGCTAATTTGGGGACTTGCCATAGTTTTCTCCTGAATTTGAAGATTGCAGTTGGGGCTGCATTTGTCCAGTCTAGAAACTGACAAATACCCGGTAAATTAGGGAATGCGGCCCTTATTTACTCAAACAGGAAAAAGCTTTTATCCAAAAAAGAACTAAACAAGAATCTCTTCCGTTCTCGCTTCCGTCGGAGTTAGTCCGTATTCTTCTTTGAATGCCCTAGAGAAATGAGAAAGGCAAGCGAAGCCGGTCATGGAACTTATCTCTCTGATACTCAGTTCTCGGCAGTGTCCTTCTCGGAGCATGACGTTTGCTCTCTGGAGTCTGTGCTGCATCAAGGCTTTCAGAGCAGTCGTTCCTGCATGTTTGTAAGCCTCCGACAAATACCTCACAGATACCCCGAGCTCTTGTGCGATATCCGTTAGCCTAAGGTTCTTTTCTTTAAATCTCACCTCAATTATTCGGTCAGCCCTCTGCTTCAATACCTCCAAGGGATGAGTCAGTTGTACCTGAGTTAATAGCCTTTGTTCGTTGAATACCGGCCTAAGGAAAGAAAATATTCCGTCTATGACCAATTCATGCTCTTCTAAAGGCAGCGTATGAAGAAACTTAAATGTCGTATTAAGTATCGAAGCAAATAGCTTGTGTGAAGGGTTCTTCTTCGTAAATACTTGTTCTTCAAACTGGGAATTCCAATACGTTGTGTGAGTCAGCAAATAGTCCTCATTCACAAGCGCAAGGAGAATATCTAGTTTGTGAAGGGCCCTGATGGTCAGGGAGTTGTTGGAATCACAAAAAATAAAAGCGTCCGGAGTTAGCTCAGCACTTTCTGTTAAACCCGGAAGATCAAGTTCACATTTACCGGAAAAATTAAAGATAAAAAATTGAGACTTCTGTCGTAATTCAAAAGGCTTTGATTGCAATGAAAGCTGACATGCGTCGGAGGTGATCCTTAGAAATAGTCCTAATGATGTCCTCTCTTGAGTGACTTTAAAATTAAACGCCTTTGCCTTGAAAGGATAGCAATTTTGTAAATTGAAGAAGAAAAACTGATTACTCAGCCTCTCCAGAAAATTCGTAAAACCATCCCTCTTGGTAGTTGCCTTAGTGGAGTCCCAATTGTCTTGGTAAAGTCGGCGGTTGGATTCTTCGTACATTTGTCTATAAGAGAACTTCCAGTTTATTTATAACAGCATTTTTATCCTTCTTAAATTAGCAGATACAACTTTAACTTGACCAAAACAAAATAGAGTTTTCTTAGCCGTAACCAAACACAACTTTGTATGTTTTGACGATAGCTAAGCCATAGTTGAGCCAGAAAAACAGCTTTGCGCCACTGATAACGACTGAAGAACGCAGTGTAATTCAGCCTCGCTTGTCGGGTTACTTATGGGTCATGATTTCAAGAACCTGTCGATCCGTCTCGACCATCGCTTCCTTACCGATTAAGGTGAGATTGTGAATTGTCTGATCCACATCCTCGCTGACAATTCCTTCAATACTGGACACACACCGGCCGTTCATGGCCAGCATCGCAGACATCAAAGCTGTCGAAACGCCTGAAGAGATTTTCATGGAGCAAGCCGGCTTAGCTCCGTCACAGAGCATTCCCGACAAGTTAGCCACCATATTTTTAACCGCAGCACAGGCATCTTCATATCCGCCTCCCATCAGCCAAGTAATAGCAGTCGATGCACCGGTAGACGCAACAACACAGCCGCAAAGAGCCGAAAGACGTCCTAGACTTTGCTTGATATAGACACTCGTTAAGTGGCTTAGAGTCAGCGCACGAAGCATTTGCTCTTCGCTTGCGTTCATATCTTTAGCAAAAACAACTACCGGCAAAGTAGCAGTAATCCCTTGATTGCCGCTGCCGGAATTAGACATCACCGGAACCGTGGCACCGCCCATGCGGGCATCACAAGCAGCCGAAGTAAATTCAACCATGTGTGCCAGAGTGGAGTCGCCCATGTACTTCACTCCGTTATTCCGGATCATGGCTCCGAGAGAGTGGCCGTAATCACCTTTTAACGCGAATTCTGCGGCCTCTTCGTTAAGTCTCTGAGCTTCTTTCATGAATCGGATTTCTTCTAACGGAGCCGTCGTCGCAAAATCAAAAACCATTCTGAAATTCAGCTGCACGTCATCTGCGTCTTGAGTATCACCGTTTCCGGCACCCTCTTCCTCAGCAAAAATCGTCCTACTGTCTTTTTCCAAGAGGACAAAGAGCGTGTGTTCTCGCGAAATAACGGCGCGAGCCGAATGTCCTTGAGATCGGACCTCAACATCAACATGAAGGTTAGAAGGAGAGTCCGGCAAGTTTTTGATGTTGATAGGAACAGACTCGATAAAAGCTTTTCCTCGTTCGACCGCTTCGGGAGAGACTTCTTTGAGGACCTCGAGACCGTATTCGGATTTTCCGATGAGACTTCCGAGAGCGATTGCAATCGGCAATCCGATCATTCCAGTTCCTGGAATGCCTACCCCCATAGCATTCTTAATAATATTTCCGCTAAGACCAAGATTGATTTCTTCAGGCTGCATGCCTAAGAGCTCAGTTGCTTTGGCTACTGCCAGAGACACGGCGATGGGCTCAGTGCATCCCAGCGCCGGCACTACTTCCCGATGAATTAAGGAAATAATCTTCTCTCTTGTTGCCTTATCGATCATGCTCGCCTCTTAATCGGGTGAATAATTATGATCGACACTCTAGCGGTTTTTGACTAAAAACTAAATCCCCTCTTGGCGGAAATCCTGAGACTTAGGTTTCGGGAACCGCTGCCCAACGAACAAATCTTCTTTCGCGTAGCGAAAAAACAAGAGCAACCCTTTCCAATTTTCCAACCGCATCCTGCTCCTCATATCGGCGTGATGTAAGTTGGTTGATTGCTTCTTGTAATGCAGCATCTGCGCTTTTTCCCTCGTGAGCTGTTTTTAGCTCGAAGACCCACAATCTTGCTCCCACGTTCACCTCTAAGTCACTTCTTCCGTGTGCATTGTGACATTCGACTTTCGGATCAAGACCGGCCCCAGCTAAGTAAACTTGGATGAAGGCCCGCACAGACGCCTCATCTGTAACAGGATAGCTTTGATAATCTATCGCAGCAAACAGCCGATTGAGAATATGAAATACTTCTTCCGGATCATCGTTATTAAGGACCCGGACAATGTCGCCGGCACCTACTTGTCCTGCCACTTTTCCCTTCAAAAGAAGTTCGGTATACAACTGCGCCATAGCCCTCTTAACTTCTAAATTAGGGTAGTCCAAAAAAACCGTGTTCCCATACTCAACCGCTTTGATCGTCAAATAACCTGCTTGAGTAAACAATCCGATGTCAGATAAGCTTTCGACATCCGAAGAACCTGATAAAGATGCCAACGAAATTGTCTTTTCACGACCATATTCTTTCGGATCTCGGATGCTGTGAGACTTCACGTACTCTAAAAGCACAGATGGTCTTCCGCCGCTTTCAAACCAATAGTCACAAAAGCCGAGACCTGGGGCTGCAAAAAAATTAAGCAACGACCACGGAGAAAAAACTTTCTGTTTTGCTGTGACCTCAAAACAGAAGCCATCGTATTGTTTCGTCAACGTTTTTAAAAGGTCTTCCTTGGATAAGTTCAATGCCGTGGAGGCTCTCAATAGATAACTATCGAAATACTTCTCAACTTCCTCGTGCGTGTAACCCAACAAAGAACCAAACTGTGGATTCAGCGAAATCTCTACTAGGTTGTTCAACTCAGAAAAAATACTTGCCTTATTGAACTTGGTAATTCCCGTAATGAAAAGGAATCGAATCGCTTCATCGTTAGCTTTTAGAAGAGCATAGAACTCAGACAAAAAACCTCTTACCTCATTGAACAAGGTCCTATCGTTTAGACAGGATGTTAATGGAGCATCGTACTCGTCTATCAATACGACTAGGGAATTGGCCGGTTGTTCACCCAACCACTTGGACAACTGGCTAAAAAGAGAGGTCGAGTTCGGATCGTATGAAAATCCTAGGCCAGAAAAATTATCAATCAGACGGTCTTTGAGAGCCTTCTCAAATTTTGTAATTCCGAATAGCGGTTTAATTTCTGAAAAATCAAACTTTACGACGGAATAAGTCCTTTCTTCTTTCCATAGCTTTTCGATTGCTAAACCGCAAAAATCTTCCAATCCATTTTTGAACAAGGTCTCAAATGTGGAGATAAGGAGAGATTTCCCGAACCTTCTAGGGCGAGCTAAAAAATATTTTCGTCGTTGAGATGCCAAGTCAAAGATTAACTGTGTCTTGTCAACATAAATTTGACGTGCTTGTCGCAATGCACGAAAACTTGAAGTTCCCAAAGATAAATTTAGTAAGGCCTTACTTGCCATTTGATAACCCGCCGAATCCTATCTCTGTTATCGATTTTAAAGACTTAAGGAACCTCTGCACAAA
>OLFT01002905.1_pt1 | contig 13607 bp, 8 predicted proteins | sample 1604921 | NCBI WGS metagenome assembly OLFT01 (sample SAMEA3888897, study PRJEB22519) | human gut metagenome | biome: human gut; feature: human-associated habitat; material: faeces | place: Denmark | collected 2013 | reverse complement strand
GCAAATTGCACCAACTCATGGAAAAAAGATCAGATTTTATCTGTGGCATAATTGTTGCTCAAGAAATATTACAAATGCTGATTGTTAAAATTGTGCATATGATGATCGAATACAGAGTCTAAGAAGGGAGAAGCGGTACGATGGAATTTAAAAATATCTTATATGAAGTAAAAGATGGGATCCTTTATCTGACATTAAACAGACCGGAAGTGAGAAATGCTCTTTCCCCGGAAATGTGGAAAGATATTCAGACTGCTGTTGAGGCTGCTGGGAATGATGACAGTGTTCAGGTCATCATTATCAGCGGAGCCGGGGACAAGGCTCTTGCAAGCGGTGCGGATATCCAGGAGATTCATGACAGACCGACTCTGAAGATGCTGATGGGAACTTCGACAATTGCATTAAAAGCATTGGAAGACCTCTATAAACCGGTAATATGTGCGATCAACGGATATGCGCTTGGCGGTGGATGTGAGCTGGCGATGGCGTGCGATATCCGGATCGCGACTGGAAGATCAAAATTCGGACAGCCGGAGACGAGTCTGAGTATTATTCCGGGAGCCGGAGGCACACAGAGACTTGCGAGACTCGTGGGAGTCGGAAGAGCAAAAGAACTGATCTACACGGGCAGGATCATCACTGCCGAGGAGGCGAAGCTGATCGGACTTGTGAACCAGGTGACAGGGGACACGAGAGAAGAACTGATGGAAGCCGCGAAAGCCATGGCGGAACAGATCATGAAGAAAGGACCTGTGGCGACGAGACTTGCAAAGATGGCGATCAACGTGGGAATGGATACCGATATTAATACGGGTCTTCTTTTCGAGCGCATCGCCCAGACAGTTGCCTTTGGAACCGAGGACAGAAAAGAAGGGACCCAGGCATTCCTGGAAAAGAGAAAGGCAGAATTTAAAGGCTGTTAAGCCCCTGAAATAAAAATAGAGACTGGAGGAATAGCAGATATGAAACCGTTAGAGGGAATTAAAGTAGTAGAGTTATCGACAATGTTGGCCGGCCCGATGACAGCGAGACTCCTGGCAGAGTGGGGGGCCGATGTAATTAAAGTAGAATCCATGAATGGAGATCCGTGGAGAAAGCAGTATGGAACCTCGCTTTCCCCGTATACAGAACATGCGAATCCCAACTTTGATATGCAGAACATCAATAAGCGCTTTGTCGCGTTCAATATGCGTACGCCGGAAGGAAAAGAGGCAATGATGAAGCTTCTTGCGACAGCCGATGTATTCCTGACTAACTACAGGGTCCAGGCGCTGGAACAGATGGGGCTGACCTATGATCAGCTGAAGGATCAGTTTCCGAAACTGGTACACGCGTCTGTTCTCGGATATGGCAGTGAAGGTGCTGAGAAGAACCGCCCAGGATACGATTATACCGCGTTCTGTGCGAGAACAGGATTTTTAAGAGACTTTGCACCGGCAGGAGGACCGCCGATCATGACGGTTGCCGGGGTGGGAGATCACAGTGTTGCGATCTCTCTTGCCGGAGGAATCGCGGCAGCATTATTTAAGAGAACAAAGACCGGAGTCGGCGACAAGGTCGATGTGTCGCTTCTTCAGATGGGAACCTATATTTTCACTTGCGGTATTTTAAATGGTTTCAACGGAAGAGAGTACCCGAGAGACAGGTACAACTGCGCACATGCATGCAGCAATACATATCAGGGTAAAGACGGCGAGTGGATCTATCTGGCGATCGTGGATTACAGACGGTTCCCGGAGTTCTGCGGCTGTATCGGTCATCCGGAACTCGCAGAAGATCCGAGATTTTCAACTCAAAACGCCTATTATGCAAATAAAGCAGACCTCACCAAGATCCTCGATGAAGTGTTCAAGGAACAGACCGTGGAATACTGGCACAAGATCTTAAACGACCATGATCTGCCGCATGAGATCTGCTATCACTTTAAGGATGTTCCGTATGATGAGCAGGTACAGGCAAACCATTACACATATTTTCATGAATATCAGGATGGAACAAAGACGGTATTTACGAACGGTCCGGTACATTTTGCATCCATTGATCCGGCGAAGATCCCATGCAGGGAGTCAAGGAATGTGGGAAGCGACACGAAGGAGATCCTGGAAGAGCTTGGATATTCTGATGATAAGATCCAGAAAATGTATGAAGGAAAAGATATCAGATAACACGCAGATTCGAAAAGGAGAAAAACTATGAGTGAGACGACTGTAAACGAGGCAGCAGCTGCGGCTCCTGCCCCGAAACCAAAGAGACCAAAGGCAAAAAGCATGATCATGATGGGAGAACAGACGGCAGCCATGTTTGAAAACGCCAGACTCGCCAAGGAAAAAGGCGAGCCGGTGGGCTGGTCCGCGTCAATCTTCCCCCAGGAGATCGCAGAGACACTGGGATTAAATGTTCTCTATCCGGAAAACCATGCGGCGGGAATTGCGGCCAGACATCAGGCTGACCCGTTCCTGCAGGAGTGCGAGGGTGAACTCGGGTATTCCAATGATCTGTGCGCATACGCAAAAGTTAATCTCGCCTATGCTGCTGTTTTGAACGGCGAGAGTGAAATCGAGCTTCCGGACGGCGGAAAAATGGTAAAACCGGATTTTCTGCTTCTGACAAACAATATCTGTAACCAGTTGACAAAATGGTACGAGAATCTGTCCAAGCAGATGAACATCCCGATCTTTTTTATCGATACCTGTTATAATCCATACGATTATGTGACAGAGACGAGAGTGCGCTATGTGCGCGCCCAGATCGATCAGCTGATCGAGGACCTTTGCAAATTTACCGGGAAGAAATGGGATGAGGAGCGTTTCCAGAAGATCATGAAGATCAGTCAGAAGAACAGTTATCTGTGGGAACGTGCCAACAACCTGCTGGATCGGAAGCCCTCCCCCTTAAGCGGATTCGAACTGTTCAACTATATGGCCTGTATGGTCTGCAACCGCGGAAAAGAATCGACGACAGCGATCCTGCAGCAGCTGAATGATGAGATCGAGGAACACATTAAAAATGGAACTTCCACATTCCCGGTGGAAGAAAAATTCCGCGTATCCTGGGACGGAATTGCCTGTTGGCCGTATCTGAGTCATAACCTCAGGACACTGAAAAAACATGGAATCAACATGGTTGCCTCCAGTTACGGTAAGGCGTGGGCCATTGAGTATGAGGATCTGGACGGAATGGCGAGAGCTTACTGCTTTGCCTCCACAAACGGTGACAACGCGACAACGATGCTCGACAGACGTTTGGAAGCGCTGAAACGCTTCGGCTGCGAGGGAACGATCTATCATGTAAATAGGAGCTGTAAGGTTATGGACTGCCAGATGATGGAGGTTCAGAGACAGCTTTCAAAATTAGCGGGAGTTCCGTTTACTTCCTTTGACGGAGACCAGGCGGACTACAGAAACTTCAGTGAAGCTCAGTTTGAGACACGAATCCAGGGACTGGTTGAAGTTATGAGCCAGAAGAAAGGGGTGGAAGCAGATGGCTGATCTGAAAAAAAATATTGAACTTTTACAGGAAGCATGCCGGAATCCTCGAGCTCAGATGGACCGGTATCTGAAGGAAGGAAAAAAGATTGTTGGATGTTTTGAGCCGTACACACCGGAGGAGCTGGTACATGCGTCTGGAATGATCCCCATGGGACTTTTTGGAGGACGTGCAGATATCCAGCTTGCAAAGAGTTATCTGCCTCCGTTTGCATGTCCGGTCATGCAGGCAAACATGGAGTATGGATTAAACGGTACATATGACGGAATGTCTGCGGTGATCATCCCGGTGCTCTGCGATACGCTCCGCTGCATGACGCAGAACTGGAGGTTCGGAGTAAAGAAGATTCCGATGGCGCCGATCGTGTATCCGCAGAACAGAAAGTCACCGGCAGCCCTGGAATATCTGATCAGTGAGTACGAGCAGTCCTTGTGATTCTGGCGACCGTTACGGGAGAGATGATGAAGGAGCGCTGTCTTCAGGAAACCATACAGGTCTACAATGCACACAACGAGGCAATGCGGGAATTTGCTGATCTTGCGGCAGATCATCTGGATATTATTACGCCGAAGGTGCGCCATGCGATCATGAAGAGTGCCTGGTTCTATGAAAAGGGCGAGCACACCCAGATCATAAAAGAGATCAATGAAGAATTGAAGAAGCTTCCGGTCCATGCGTTTACTGGAAGAAAAGTAGTCCTCACGGGAATTTCCTGTGAGCCTGACGAAATCCTCGATATCCTGGAAAAGAACAACATTGCAGTTGTGGCAGATGATCTGGTACAGGAAAGCCAGCAGTATCGTACCGACACCCCGTCCAATGGAGGAGGCGGATTAAAGCGCCTTGCAAAGCAGTGGATGGGACGGTATGGATGCAGCCTGATCCATGAGGAAGGAAAACCGAGAGGGCAGATGCTGATCGATATGTGCCGGGAAAAGAAAGCAGATGGTGTGATCAGCTGCATGATGAAATTCTGTGATCCGGAAGAGTATGATCAGCCGTACTTTGAGCGTGATCTGAGAAAGGCCGGATATCCGTGTCTGGCGATCGAGATCGATCCGCTGAACACAAACTATGAGCAGCTCCTGACAAGAGTACAGGCGTTTGCGGAACTGTTCTGAACCTGAACGTGTATCGTTCAATGAAACAGAAGGAAGGCATCACTGGAAACGGGATGCCTTCCTTTTTTGCAATTTTCGGCAGTATAAAAGAAAGATGAGAAAAAATGCAACTCGTGCATAGCTTGTGCCTAAAGTCGCAATATGGTATACTCTTTGGTGGAGGAGATACTTATGAGAGAAAATATGACGCCGCACAGCTTTCCATACTTAGAAATCTTGAATAATCTTGATATTGGCATCGCATTATTTGATGCTGAAGGCAATTATTTGTTTGTAAATACGGAACTTGTAAATTGGCGGAATATTCCTATGCTGGAATTCTTGAAAATGAATGTGCATGACTTCCTGAATATTCTCGATGTCTGTGTGTTTGACCTTGTAAAGAAGAAGAACCACAGGGTCAGCCGGTTGCAGTACTATAAAAATAAGGACCATGTGGATAGTAAAAGAAGACTCCGGGTTGTGACAGGAACGCCGATTTTTGATGAAAATGGAAAAATAAAATATGTGATCATGGCACTCCAGGATGTGGAGAGCTTTGAAAACTTATACCAGGCACTCCTGCGCCAGAATCAGATCGTCAGCTTCGGAAGCGGAAAAGAGCTGGTGGAAGGCGCTGATATTGTAGCTAAGAGCAGTTCATTCCGCGCGCTCCTTGAAGTGGCAGATAATGTGGCATCCCTGGATTCCACCGTGCTCCTCTACGGAGAGTCAGGAAGTGGAAAAGAGATTCTCGCAAATTACATCCATCAGAGAAGTGATCGGAGAGAAAAGCCGATGATCACAGTAAACTGTGCGGCATTTTCGGAAAATCTGATCGAATCGGAATTGTTTGGATATGAAAAAGGATCTTTTACCGGCGCAAACAAGGAAGGCAAAATGGGGCTGGTGGAAGCGGCCGATGGAGGTACGTTATTTCTGGATGAGATCAACTCCCTGCCGCTCAGTATTCAGGGAAAAATTCTCAGAACTCTGGAAGAAAAATCGATTCAGAGGGTCGGTTCCACAAAAACAAAAAAAGTTGATTTCCGCTTGATTGCAGCGACAAACAGGAACCTGACAGAAATGGTTCACGATGGGACATTCCGGGAAGACTTATATTACCGTCTTCAGGTGATTCCGCTGACGATCCCGCCAGTGAGGGAGAGGCAAGAGGACATCGTTCCGCTTTGTCTGCATTTCCTTCATCATTTCTGCATCAAGTATAATTTGCAGAAAAACCTTTCAGAGCAGGTGCTGGAAACGCTGAAGAATTATGACTGGCCTGGAAATGTCAGGGAAATCCGCAATTTCGCGGAAAGGATCGTCGTCATGACACCAAAGGCGGTCAAGGAAATCAATTGTATTCCGCCGGAAATATTGGAGAGCCATGCTGGGACACTGGAGAGAGGGGCACTTCCGGATACGCCTACTCAGATCTCGGTATGCCGCAGCTATACAAAGCAGTCGCTGACAAAGGATGAAGTTATGCATGCTCTGGAGGTCTGCAGAGGACACAGGGAACAGACTGCCCAGTATCTGGGAATCTCGAAAAGAAAGCTTCAGTATATGATAAAGGAATACCATCTTTCTGAGCGATGTCAATATTGTGAAAAAAAGCAATAATGAATGATAAATTTATAACGATTTCTTCTTTGAAATGGTTGCAGGAATGATGTGATTGGTATAAAATATAGATGTTTCTGCGATGATAGTACCGATATCAAAGCGTTGGACGGAAAGCTCCGTTCCGACCGCAGAAATATGATTGCATTTATTAAAAGAACGCAGGCAATGATTCAGAAGTGAAATAATCCTGCAGTCGCGCAATAAAGGAGAAATAATCATGAGTAAGAAGCCAGTAGTGTTAATGATCCTCGATGGTTACGGACTGAATAAAACACATGAAGGAAATGCGGTATACGAGGCGAAGAAGCCGGTGATGGACCGCTTAATGAAGGAGTGCCCGTTTGTGGAGGGTCAGGCCAGCGGACTTGCTGTCGGACTTCCGGACGGACAGATGGGAAACTCTGAGGTCGGACACCTGAACATGGGCGCAGGCCGCATTGTTTACCAGGAACTGACAAGAATCACAAAGTCTATCCAGGACGGCGATTTCTTTAGCAACGAAGAGTTCCTCGCAGCTGTTGAGAACTGCAAGAAGAACAACTCCGCGCTTCACCTGTTCGGACTCTTATCCGACGGCGGCGTACACAGCCATATCACCCATGTCTACGGACTCTTAGAGCTCGCAAAGAGAAACGGACTCGACAAGGTATTCGTTCACTGCTTCTTAGACGGCCGTGACACTCCGCCGGCATCCGGAAAGGATTTTGTCGCAGCGTTAGAGGAGAAGATGAAAGAGCTCGGTGTCGGCAAGGTGGCATCCGTTATGGGACGTTACTACGCGATGGACCGTGACAACCGCTGGGACCGTGTGGAGCTTGCGTATAAGGCACTGACAGCGGGCGAGGGTAATAAGGGAACATCCGCGACGGAACTGATTCAGGCGTCCTACGATGACGGAAAGACAGATGAGTTCGTTGTTCCGGCTGTCGTGACAGGAGAAGATGGAAATGCGATCGGAACCATTAAGGACAATGATTCCGTGATCTTCTTCAACTTCCGTCCGGACCGCGCAAGAGAGATGACCCGCGCATTCTGTGATGACGAGTTTACAGGATTTGTGAGAGCGAAGAGGATCAAGACCACCTATGTATGCTTTGTTGATTACGATGAGACGATCCCGAACAAACTTGTCGCATTCAAGAAAGAGACGATCAAGAATACTCTCGGTGAGTTCCTTGCTGCCCACGGGAAGACTCAGGCGAGAATTGCTGAGACAGAGAAATATGCCCACGTTACCTTCTTCTTCAACGGAGGCGTTGAGGAGCCGAATCCGGGTGAGGACCGTATCCTTGTGAAGTCCCCGAAGGTCGCAACCTATGACCTTCAGCCGGAGATGAGCGCACCGGCCGTTTGTGAGAAGCTGACAGACGCGATCCGCTCCGGAAAATATGATGTTATCATCGTAAACTTCGCAAATCCGGACATGGTAGGCCACACAGGCGTTGAGAACGCAGCGGTCAAGGCCATCGAGGCTGTCGACGAGTGCGTTGGAAAAGCAGTTGAGGCAATCAAAGAGGTTGATGGCGTGATGTTCATCTGTGCTGACCACGGAAACGCAGAGCAGCTGATCGACTACAAGACAGGAGAGCCGTGGACCGCTCACACAACAAACCCGGTTCCGTTCATTCTTGTAAACGCGGGCGAGGGCTACGGCCTCAGAGAGGGCGGCTGCCTCGCGGATATCGCTCCGACCCTGATCGAGCTTATGGGAATGGAGCAGCCGAAGGAGATGACTGGTAAGTCTCTGTTAGTAAGAGAGTAAGAGAACTTTACCGCGATAAGATCATGCGAAAATAAAAACAGTTCCGGCGATATGGACAGAAAAGTCTGTATGCCGGGACTATTTTTATGTAACAGGAAATTCCTACCCGTGTGCAGTAACGCCAAAGATGCGTTATAAGAACAATTTCACAGCGTATACTTGACATAAAGAATCCTCTGACATTAAGATAAAAGAAATATTTTCGGCAGGACAAAAGGAGAAGGTTATGGAACAGGAAACAAGAATCGCAGTAGTGGGAATCATTGTAGAAAATAAAGAGGCTGTGGGGGAGGTCAACCAGATCCTTCACGATTACAGTCCCTTTATTATCGGAAGAATGGGACTTCCATATGAAAAGAAGCATGTGAACATCATCAGCGTTATCGTAGACGCTCCGGCCGACTGGATCAGCGCGCTTTCCGGGAAGCTTGGAAAGATCAGAGGGATCAGTGCGAAAGTGATGTATTCGAAGAATGGGCAGTAGGTGGAGAATCGCATGCTCCAAAGCTTCCCTGCATGGCATTATTCCCGTATGATATCAAGCAGGGTATCATCTCTGGTTTCGAACCATTTCATAAAGGCATACCATTTTTTGCCATAAGACGTATGCTTCCGAACAAAAAATGCATAGACGATCATGATCACCGCTATCTCGATTAATAGTGGTATGTAGAAATAAGCCCGCCTTACTCATCGGTTATCATTCCCTTCCGCATACAGGTAAACAGGTATTCCATAAATGCTTCCTTTGTCTCTTTTTTCTTTCGACGGCTGCAGAAAAGGCAGGAACCATTTTTCAGACGGACAGAGCCATCCTCCTCCACAGAGATCACCTGCGAAAAATTGAGGAGGAGACTGCGGCCGCTCATATAAAAACGTCCGCCCTTCGGCAGCAGCGCCATTAGATCCGAAAAGGAGAGGCGCGTGGCAACGTCCCCTTTTAACGTGTGGATGATCAGGCGGTGATTCTGCGTTTCCGCGTATAAAAAATCATCCAGAAGAATCCGCTGGCAGGATGACTGCCCCTGTCCAAGGACAGCCTGAATCTCAATGTAAGCCGGTTCGGCCCGAAAAGTGCGGATCTCATTGAGACACCAGGCCAGTGTGTCAGCATCCACCGGCTTTAAGAGATAGTCAAGCGGATGTACCCGGTATCCCTCAAGGGAATAATCCCGCTCATTGCTCACAAAGATAAGAGGGATCCGTGCGGCAACAGTTCGAAGCTTTTCGGCTGTTTCAATCCCGTTCAGACCGTTTTTTGCAAGCATAATATCCATAAATACAGCGTTGAAAAGACCGGGGCGGAAAGCCTTTAAAAAGGCTTCACCGTTCTCATAGCAGGTAAAATCAGCCATTTCTCCATGCTCCTCGAAATTCTTCTGTATTAAATCGATCAGATGCTTCTGATCGAAAACGAAATCTTCCACAATAGCAATATGCATCATAATTGCAGCACTCCCTTCACCACGATGCTTCTGAACCAATTAGGTCGAGGTTGGACCATTTGCGTCGAGGCGGTTTTCAGAAAAACACGTAATTGATATACTATTAGTATAGAAGATTATGCGAAAAATGTAAATATTGCGGGAGCTTGATGTTTATCTCAGTCGAGAAGACTTCCACCTCTTTTTGGTGGTAGTAATAGCAAATTTGTCTCAGTGGGAGGAAAATGGTATGAGAAAAAAATCGAAACGAATTTTAGCAGCTGCATTGTCAGCTATATTAATATGGAATACATGTGAATGGCAGCCGCAGGCAATGGCGGCCGGTTCGCTGCAGCGGATCGGGGCTGAAACGGAGGCAGATGATACTGCGGAAACAGCAGAAAAAGAAGCTGCATTAAAAAAATCTGCATTAAAAGCCTCTCCGTCGGATGCTTCTCCGTCGAATGCGGAAGTAAAAGATAACCGTGGCGAGTCAGGTACAAACAAAGCAGAAGCAGGGGCAAACGGAGCAATAACAGGAACCGAGGCCGGAATAAACGGAGCACCAAACGGAACAGCAACAGGAGCAAAGATAGAAGCGTTTCTGGGGCTGGATGAGGCTATTGCGGTACAGAAGCTCTCTCTGGGTGCCAAAGAAAGCGATATCATCCTTCCGGATACTCTGGAGGTTCGGATGAAGCAGGAAACCTCAGAGGATGCTCAAAAAGCAGAAGGCGAACAGCAGATAGATGCGAAAGCTGACACCGAAAAAGAAAGTGCAGAAACGGAAGCAGATGAGGATATCAGCAGGATTTCCGGCGTGACCTGGAAGCTGGATATTGGTGAAAGCGACTACCCGGAATTTCACGGTGGGATCTCCCCGCAGGAATATTTTGAAGAATTTAACGAGGACGGAGAGCCTATCGAAACCTCCGATAAGACTTGGAATGGCTATTATGAGGCAAACCAGGACTACAACGGCTGTGCCTATGTCTACACACCGGTTCTGCCGGAGGAATATTCACTGGGAGAGGAGGCAGAGCTTCCGGAAATCTGCGTTCTCGTAGGAGAGATGCAGCTGATGACTCTGGCAGGCGTGGAATATAACCTGAATAATAAGCATCTGCTCATTAATAGCACTAACAAAGATCAGTTTAATGGAAAAACCATTACCGGCTCCTATTGCCCGAGCACCCGGCCGGAGTTGACTTATACAGACATCAAGGGCGGTATCATAATTGATAATGTTACGGTCGATTTGACGATTAAAGATGTAACGATCAAATCTGATGGGGCCAGAGGATGGAATCTGGCCGGTATTTACCTGAAAGGCCAAGCCCAGCTGAATCTGACCTTAGAAGGAACCAATACACTTGTGGGACTGGATGATGGAGCCGGAATTGAGGTGGAAAAAGGGGCAACACTGGTTATTACGGAGCAGAGTACCGGAAACCTGAAGGCAGTGGGAGGTGCCTATGGGGCCGCCGGTATCGGAGGAAAACCCGGAACAACAGGTTACGAGGGTGCAGATAAGAACTATGGGACAGGAACGATTATAATCAAGGGTGGAAGCATTGTAGCTGAAGGTGGAGCTTATCAGGTTTCCCAATCGACGCGTTATCATGGAGGAGCCGGAATCGGAACCGGTCTGTATGGAATCGGCGGAACCATTGAAATACTGGGCGGAAGGATAACCGCAGCAGGAGGAAGGGAGACAGGAGCCGGAATCGGAGGCGGAGCTGGTGGAGGTGTAGACACCATCGTGATCGGCGGGACGGAAGGCGAAGCTCCCAATATAGCCGTATCTTCTTATAATAATGGCGAATTAGGATATCCGGGAGCTGCCATCGGCACCGGATGGAATGGAGTGGATGGTTTACAATTATCCTGTGGCGATATCCGGATATTAAGTGGATCTGTGAAGGTGAAGGGCGGAAATATTGGTTATGGAGTGTTAAAGCCTCTTCCTGGAAATGGCATGAAAGGCGGCAGTATCACTATTTCCGAGGAGGTGCAGCTGAAGCTGCCGCTTGAAAGCAAAATTGAGCCCCGGGGAGACTGTACCTACGGGAAGAAAACATTCCGGATCGCCGCTTATGATAACCAGCTACCAGATGGAACCTATACGGCGGACATATCCCTGTATCGGGAAAATGATACAGAAAAAGCAACTCCGGTTTATGAAACAAGCACTCAGATGACCGTCTCCGGATTCAGGGGAGCGATACCGGATATAACCCAGTGGATAGGCCATTCTGGAAATATGCAGATGGTTGTAGAGCTGAAGCCTTCCGGTGGCGGGGAAGGTAAGACGATGGATGGAAGGGTTGTTCTAAACAAAGGAAAGGATGAAGCCATCTCCGTCACGCTGGGAAAAGCCGCTTACCAGAAGACAATGGATCTGACCATCCATGATGGCCGTTTGAAGAATGATAAGAATTATACACTGACGGTTCGACTGGGGGAAGAAGCAAGCGAAGGCGGCACTGCACCGGATGTAGTAACCTATTCATCTAAAAAAGCTTCCGGTTATCAGATAAAGACCGATAAAGTCAGCTGGTATACGCCTCTGTCCGGAGTGGTTCCGGTATCGGTTCAGGTAAAGGAAGAAGGAGGGGAAGGAGAAAATACGAATAGCTTTACAGTAACAGGATCCCTCTCGATGGAGTCAAAGGAGGAAAAGAATCTTTCCCTTACCATCGGAGAACCCTTGTATCCTGTCCGGTTCCACTTCTACTCATCTAAGGTGCAGGCGGCAGAGAATGTATCCCTGACAGCCGGACGGCTGGCTGGAGCCTTAGAAGCTCCGGTGGAATTAAAGCAGGACAAAGGCCAGTTTGCCTTTGACGGGAAGCTGACAATCGATGCAGCAGCAGGTAATCATGCATATGCTCTGGCATATCTTCCGGCCGGAAATTACCGGTTTGTGATAAATACAGGTATCACAGAATTAGGAAGCTCCGGTGGAAGCTTTACTCTGGACAACGAAACGGTAAAGGCAGAGGCTGCCGGAACGGATATCATCGTATTAAATGCGGCAGAGGCACTGGAGGGAGAGCTGGATCTTTCCCTTGGAAATATATCTTTTTCCGGGGAAGATGGTAAGCTGACAATATTATATTCTAAAACAGATGGTTCCGGCCAGGTGGTTACAGCAAGGTTAATAGACCAGTCCTATGATAAATGCTATCGGATCACTTCATCTGGGAATAATGTAGAGAAGTATCATCTCTCCGTGGATATCCCAGCTTCCAGGGAACTAAAGCTCGTATTAAAGAACCTTACGATTACACCGGCAAAGGCTATCGCACCGATTCAGATAAACGGAGCGTCCCAGGTGATCACCTATCTGGAAGGGGAAAACAAGATTTCGATTAATAAATCAGAGAAATCTTCATCAAGGTTAACTGTTTCACCTGCCGGCATCAGTGTGGCGAAAGGTGCAAAGCTTACGATTGACAATGAACCGGGACAGCAGGGATCCATAGAGGCGCTCAATAATACATATGCAGACAGGAGTGGTGCAGCAATTGGAGGAAATGGAGAGCAGGATGCAGGAATCATTCACATCAAGGGGGGAACTGTAAGTGCAACTTCCGCTTCTAAAGGAGCGGCTATCGGTGCTTCGGTAGGAAAAAGTGTAGAAGAAATACGGATTAGCGGAGGAAATGTAACTGCAAAAAGTAGTGATGGTGCCGGAATCGGAACAGGAGGTGCTTTTAGGAAGGAGGAAAGAACCGGTAAAATCGTGATTGAAGGCGGAACGGTGAATGCAAGCTCGTGGAGTGGTGCCGGAATTGGAAGCGGTTATGGATATGCCCCTGGAAGTTCAGCGATAATTGCAAAGATTGAGATTCATGGTGGAATGATTACAGCCTATTCTAAATGGGGAGCCTGCATCGGAAGTGGTAAATACAGTTCATCGAAGGTGCTGATTGACGGCGGCACAATATGCTTAGATAATAAAGACCCAGACTATAGGAAAGTTGCTCATATTGGAAAGGGGGATGACAATTCTACACTGCCACAAACTGATGTGACGATTACGGGCGGAACGATCTGTTTGATAGGGGCGAATGGATATATACCGCGACCGATCATTTATGGTTGGGAACAGGTAGATGGAAAGGGGCAACAGAATAAGCCAAAAGATGCGAAGGGTAACCCGGTTTATTACACCACAGCGGATCTGACCGGTATCTATGA
>OLFT01002894.1_pt1 | contig 13661 bp, 10 predicted proteins | sample 1604921 | NCBI WGS metagenome assembly OLFT01 (sample SAMEA3888897, study PRJEB22519) | human gut metagenome | biome: human gut; feature: human-associated habitat; material: faeces | place: Denmark | collected 2013 | reverse complement strand
GTCAGACAACGGGCTTCATTCTTTTCCGCCCCTTTACTAAACCATTCGAGTGCCTTATCCCAGTTTTCTGCCGTCCCGATACCTTCTCTATAGCAACGTCCCAAAGCAAAGATCGCATCATTATCGTCCGCTTCAGCCGCCTTTGTATACCAAGCGAAAGCCTCTTCCGGTTTCACTTCGCCAAGAACACCCTTTTCCATATAAAGTCCTACACGGAACATTGCATAAGGATAACCCTGTTCGGCCGCCTTGCTAATCAGTTCAAAAGACTTTTCATAGTTCTTCTCCACTCCATCGCCATTCTCATATAAGAATGCCAGTTCCACAAGGGCAAAGCAAGCACCCAGTTCGGCCGCTTTTTCATAATATTCCCTTGATTTTACAGGGTCCTTCACACCACTATATCCATTAGCCAGATAAAGAGCCACACGGCAATACCCATCGGCATTATTCAGCGAAGCCGCCTTTTCATAATACTCCAATGCCTTCACATAATCCGGTTCTTCAGACAAGAAGCCACGTTCATACATCCAGCCCAAACGATAAGCTGCACTTCCCGAACCCAATTCAATGGCTTTCTCCAACAACTCTTTCGCGCGATTCATGTCTTCCGGCACCAAATCACCGTTGAAATAGATATTGGCCAGTCCTTCGATACCTTGTATGTAATCATCCTCCACGCAGCGGTTCAGACACATCAGTCCACGTTCCACGTCCTTATATTCATCATTATACAGGTAGATCAATGACAGTTCATACGCACTGTATGGTTCACAATAAAGCATACCCTTTTCCAGCCACTCAATCGCCTTAGGCATATCCAGCCATTCCTCTTCCTGATAGTTATATCCCAGGAAATTGGCGGCAGACCACACACCGGCATGCCAGGCCTTTTCCCAAAGTTCGAAGCTCAGTTCTTTCGGTTTATTCAGTTCCGGATAACGGAAATAAAGCGTAGCCAGATTTTTAAGACTATAAAGATTGGGAACAATTTCCAGAGCTTTTTCGTAGTAAGCAGCTTCCTCTGCCACGTTACCTTCCGCCCTGTCGAGCGCATCTCCCAACGACGCATATACATGAGCACGCAAACGTTCACCTTCAGGCAATTCGGCAAGCAGGTCATTCCGTATCTGTAATGCCTTTGCTTTATCTCCTGTAAATTCTTCGACAAAAGCACGATAATGCTTTCCCCACCAAATAGCTTCGGGAGAAGTGAGAGCGGCAAAACGCCGTTCCCCCTCTTCTTTATCTTGTTCACAATAAAATCCCATGTATCGCCAATAGGCAACAGTTGCTTCCGCTTCAGCCCACCCCATATCGGCAGCTTTCTCGTAGTATGGAAACAAATAACTCATATCCCGCTTTCCATAACGGGCTTCAGAATATTGTGCACCTTTCTGCGCCCATCCCGCACCGCTAAACTCTGCTACACGGTCGCATACCTGCATCACCTTTTCCCACCAGAATTCATATTCTTCCGCATTGAGACCGACCTCTACGTTACAGTCAAAAGCACTGAATATCAGTTCAAAAAAATCTTCTGTTAATTTCTCGTCTTCTTTTGTGTCCAAAGCATATTCACATACAGCCAATGCTTCCCACCAGTTTTCCGCACTTAATAATGAAGCCGGTGTATACTGCGGAAACCATCCCCTTGCAGGTTGTCCGGATGCTTTAATTTTAGCGGATAACTCCCCAAATTTCTCTTTTAAAGTTTTCATGATATAGAACTTTACCTTAATTTTGTGTTACTAGTCAATAAAAAATCTCATAACGAGTGCAAGGTACAAATATTGACCGAATGCACAAACAAGAGTCTTAAAAAAGATAAGACTGATATACTATTTAGGCACGGATTACGCGGACTGCACTGTTACTCTATCATACAGATATTTAGAGGAACCGTGAAATCCGTGTAATCCGTGCCTATTTTATAATCCCAAAAGTTGTCGTAACCGTTGCACCGATGTTTCAATCTGCCAACGGTCTTCCAATTCGTCTGCATTAAAGATATATTGAGCCTGGTGATAAAAAGGAGCCCGCTTCTCCAGTGCCTGAATAATGAACGCTTTCAGTTCTTCATCCTCTTTCCCTTGAAGAATAGGACGTTGCTGCTTAGCCACACGCAAACGCCTGAAAAGCACATCCGGATGCACATCGAGAAAAACCGTCTTTCCGGTCCGGTTCATAAACTCCATATTATCATAAAAACAAGGCGCTCCACCTCCCGTCGAGATTACCACATTCTCAAACTCGGCTACTTCATGGAGCATATTTCTCTCCAGCTCTCTGAATCCTGTTTCGCCTCGTTCAATGAATAATTCTCCAACGGTTTTGTGAAAACGCTCTTCAATATACCAGTCCAGATCAATGAACGGTATATCCATATGTCGGGCAAAAGCCTTACCCAACGTCGTTTTTCCGGCACCCATATAGCCGGTAAGGAAGATACGAACCATAAATGATTAATTTTGCTCACAAAATTAATCATTTAATGAAGAATGAAGAATGAAGAATAAAGAATTTTAGCCATTATGTCATCCAATTCTTCATTATTCGTTCTTTATTTCCGATTTATTTAAAGATTCTCACCCGTTCTTCAAGCGGCTGGAATTCTTTTTCACCCGGTTTGCCGACAGGAAGTCCGAACGGCATTTCCGCAATCAGATGCCAATGTTCCGGCAAATCCCATGCACGGCGCACTTCTTCATCAATCAACGGGTTATAGTGTTGCAGCGATGCTCCGAAACCTACATCTTCGAGCATTACCCAGATAGCTAACTGGTGCATGGCAGAAGTCTGCAATGACCATCCCGGGAAATTCTCCTGATAAGACGGGAAAGCCTCCTGAAGCCCTTTCACAACCTTCTGATCCTCAAAAAACAACACAGTGCCATAACCACAGGCAAACGAATGATCTATCTTCTCTTCTGTCTTGACAAACGCTTCGGCCGGCACAATCTTCTTCAATGCATCCTTCACGATCTGCCACAATTTCTGATGCGATTCTCCCAATAGAAGTACCACACGGGTAGATTGCGAATTGAATGCCGACGGCACATGGCGCACGGTCATATTAACGATACATTCGATCTCCTGATCGGATATAGGTGACTGATTAGTAATTGAATAGTAAGTTCGACGTTGTTTCAAAGCTTCACTAAAAGATCTTTCCATCATGGTTCCTTTCTTATTTTATATTCTTAAAACTCTCTTTTTTTTATAACAAGTAGCCCCCCTAACTTGTTCAGTTAGAGAATATATTTGTACCTTCGCAGCGTCAATTCATTGACTATCTAAAATTATCGTCGGAAAAAATGGCTAAACAGAAATTTTATGTAGTATGGGAAGGTGTCACACCCGGAGTTTATACTTCCTGGACAGACTGCCAACTTCAAATCAAAGGATATGAAGCTGCCAAATACAAATCATTTGACACGCGCGAAGAAGCGGAACGCGCGTTGACAATGTCTCCCTATGCTTATATCGGCAAGAACGCAAAGGCTAAATCAGGAGGTCCCAAACCTTCTTCGGATACTTTACCCTCTTGTGTGATCGACAATAGCCTGGCTGTCGATGCAGCCTGTAGCGGTAATCCGGGACCGATGGAATATCGCGGCGTACACATTGCCAGCCGTCAGGAGATTTTTCATTTCGGCCCGATGAAGGGAACAAATAATATCGGTGAGTTTCTAGCCATCGTACACGGCTTGGCTTTGTTGAAGAAGAAAGGTTTCGATATGCCCATTTACAGCGACAGCGTGAATGCCATCAGCTGGGTGCGACAGAAAAAGTGCAAGACCAAACTTCCCCGGACTCCGGAAACAGAAGAACTGTTTCTACTAATTGAACGGGCGGAGAAATGGTTGCAAGGAAACACCTATACTACTCGTATCCTGAAATGGGAAACCAAAGAATGGGGAGAGATTCCGGCCGACTTCGGCAGAAAATAAAAGAACATAAATTTCAATATAAGAAAAAGATGAAAACATTGACTTCAAGCAAAGCTTTCTGGCTGTTACTAGTCATTTGCGTAGTTACCATCCTGCCTTTCCTCGGTTTATCGGAGTACCACACCAAAGGGGAGCCTCGCGAATCTATCGTCTCCTACTCCATGCTGGATAGCGGGAACTGGATTTTACCCAGAAACAACGGAGGAGAAATGGCTTACAAACCGCCTTTCTTCCACTGGAGCATTGCTGCTGTCTCGGCAGCAGTAAACGGAGGGCAAGTCACAGAAATGACCTCCCGCTTGCCGTCTGCCATCGCCTTGATTGCCATGACTCTCTGCGGCTTTCTGTTCTTTGCCAAAAGAAAAGGAGTGGAACTGGCGCTGTTAGCCGCCTTTATTACCCTGACTAATTTTGAACTGCATCGGGCCGGAGCAAACTGCCGGGTAGACATGGTATTGACAGCTCTCACCGTTGGCGCTCTTTATTGTCTCTACAAATGGTATGAGAAGGGGCTTAAAGGTATTCCCTGGCTGGCCATTCTCCTGATGAGTTGCGGCACACTGACTAAAGGGCCGGTAGGTACTATCATTCCATGTTTGGTTGTAGGCATCTTTTTATTACTCCGGGGTGTCAACTTCTTCAAAGCATTCCTGTTACTTTCCGCTTGGGCCATTCTTTCACTCATCCTGCCTTTCTGCTGGTATGTCGCTGCTTACCAACAAGGCGGAGAAGAATTTCTGGCATTGGTTATGGAAGAAAATCTCGGTCGTATGACCAATACCATGAGTTATGATTCATGTGTGAACCCCTGGCATTATAATTTTGTGACCTTGTTTGCCGGATACGTTCCCTGGACACTGTTAGTCGTGCTCTCCCTGTTCAGCCTGACTTACCATAAATTCAGCATCCAACCTGCCGCGTGGTGGAAACGTTTCACCACATGGATAAAGAATATGGACCCGGTGGATTTATTCTCTTTCACCAGCATCGTCGTAATCTTCGTCTTCTACTGTATCCCGCAGAGCAAACGTAGTGTATATCTGATGCCGATCTATCCTTTCATTGCTTATTTCCTTGCCAAATATCTATTCTATCTGGTTAAGAAGCAATCCAAAGTCATCAAGGTATACGGAAGTATTCTTGCAGTAATCAGCCTGTTACTGTTCACCTGCTTCATCGTATTAAAATGCGGACTCATCCCCGAAACGATTTTCCACGGTCGCCACGCACAAGACAACATTAATTTCATGCGTGCCATACAGAATATCAACGGAGCAAGAGCCTTGATACTGATTGCCATTCCTACCATTCTCGGTATCTACTGGTGGTTCTATCAACGGAAAAATGCATTAAGCAACCGCTTCCTGTATGCCCTCGTTGTGCTAACAATGGGATTATACCTTGCACTGGACGGTGCTTACCAACCGGCGGCATTAAATTCGAAATCGGTGAAATTCATCGCTGCAGAAATAGAAAAGGTTGCGCCGGAAAACGAAGGGACTATGTATGAGTTCATTGAAGAAAGTCTGCATGCAGCAGGTGACCCCGTACATTACTTCGAACTCAACTTCTATCTGCGCAACCGTCTCGACAACTTCTACCGGAAACGTCCTTCGGAAGGTTTCTTGTTAATCGGCACGAATGATGCAGAGAAATATCTTCCCGAATTCGAGAAAGAAGGGTATCAGTTTGAGCAGGTGTATGAATCTCCCAAACGAGTACTCCGGCAAATAGCCAAGGTATACAAGTTCGTTAAAAAACAACAGCCTGAAAATACCGAAACGACTACTCCTATTGTTGAGTGAAAGGTATAGAATTAAGCGTTTTTCCATGCTTCACAAGGAACTCCGCCGATTGGAGCATGGAAAAACTATATTCTTTTAAAGGCAAAAAGCTATCATCCATCGGAACAGCATTCAATTTGCCGTTACCTATATGATAAGTAAGTTCCTGCTGAGTCTCGTAATTATAAAGATAGAGTAACGTATCATTGCGTCCCACCACCATATTGTCAGCAGTATAGAACATACAGGGACGTTCTTCCTTCAACAAGTCTACCCCAAAATTATTCTGTAAATAATCAATATTCAACAACCCTAATATCGTTGGCTGTATATCTACCTGACCGCCAAATGTAGTTTTCTCTTCCGGCTGAATACGGCTGGAGTAAATCATCAGCGGAATATGGTTATAAGACTCCGGCAATTCACATTCGGCGTCTCCCACCAGTTTGCCATGATCCCCTTCCAATACGAATATCGTATTATCAAACCAGGGTTGTTTACGCGCCTCTTCAAAGAACTGGCGCAAAGCCCAATCCGCATACTCAACGATCTGCGTCTCCGGTTCACTTGTTTTCGGATGGAAGAAAGGAGGTATCACATACGGCGGATGATTACTGATGGACAGTAACGTAGCAAAAAACGGTTGTCCGGTGGCAGCCCGCTGATTCAATACCGGAATTGCGTAGTCATACAAGAAATCATCCTGCACTCCAAAGCTATTCACCACCTTATCAGCCGGATAGTTTTCTTGTGAGAACACTTCATCATAGCCGTTTGTCCGGAAGAAAGCGTTCATATTATCATACTGCCCTTCATGCGTCATAAAGAAAAGGTTGTAATAGCCGTTTTCTTTCAGTACGGTAGGCAGTCCCGAATAGCGGGGAATGACAGAGCCTTTCATCAGGTTCCGTTTCATCATAGCGGGAAAAGAATACAAGGTAGCATACAAACCGTGGTTCGTATGGATTCCTGCGGAATAGAAATTGCGGAAACTGATAGAACGGGTATACAGGCTATCCAGGAAAGGAGTCAAGGTCTCCGATTGCCCGAAATGCTTCATGAACTTGCAGGACATAGACTCCATCATAATCAATACAACATTAGGACGGTGCCGTTGTACGCTATCCGTCATCGAAGGATGCCTATAAACAGCCAGCGGTGACACATTCGCTTCCCCCGGCCGGTTGAGCAGAGCCTGCGCCTTAGTGATTGCTTCCTGTTCATCCATCAGATGCAAGTATTTATTTTCAGGCCGCATATCATCCATCACGCTTGTCAGCAGATTAAAGGTAGGGCTTACTCCCAGCTGATTGAGAAAAGCGTCCTGACAGAAATATGCCGCACTCACTTTGATCGGATTATACCCTGTACGTCCCCGGATTCCAAAAATGCAGAGTCCGATTAAACAGGCTCCGATCAGAACCGCCCCTCCTCGCTTCCAATAAGGAAACGGAGCGGAAATGGTAAGGCTACGATGATGGAAATAACGCGCCAGATAGATAAGCCAAGCTACGAATCCGCCCAGAAGGAGAAGAAATAATCCGATGGACAGATAATAGGCACTTTCACCCAATATCATTCCGGCGGTAGTTCCCGCATAACCGAACCATTCGAATATGGAAGAGTTGATATGTTTAAAGAAATAGGCAAAATAAGGAATGTCCGACGCACTGATTAAATAAACCAATCCATAAAAGACACTGAAAAAGATCGTAAAGAAACGGAACAACGCTTTCCCATAATAGTTGCAAACTCCACACACCACTGCAACTACCAGAGGCAACAGAAGTATGTAACAGCCTATCACATTGTCAAACCAGACACCATGCACAAAAGCAAGCATCGAAAGTGTCTTATCCGACAAGGCTTCAGAGGTCAACTGATGATAAGATGAGATGAAAAGTACCAGGCGAAACAGTCCTGCGACCAGCAAAGCCGAAACATGTATGGCAAGTATATATACAACAAGATTTAGAAAACGTTTCATAATAGCCTTTTCTTTTTATGAATTAAATAAAAGGGGTTGAATAGTGTTATTTCCTCCCTTTATAGATATAAACGAAATGAAGAATCAGGAAATTGACAGGCACCACGATAATCATTACCAGTATCGGTGCAAGCAGTTCACCCGCGCCTATCCAAAGGAAGAGATTCAGCAAACCGATCTCAAGCAGGTAATTAATCAGATGACTAAAACCAAAGCCAATCGCATTATGCGAGGATGGCTTGGAACGAAAGGTAAAGAAAGTAGTCAGGAAGTAGTTGCAGACAAATCCCACAGCATAACCGGCCGTAAAGGAGATATTGGCATTCGCAACCAACAAGACCAGGCAATATACGCCGTAATGAATGGCCGAAGATATAGTGCCGACAACTCCAAAACGGACAAACTGCCAGAACTTATCCCGCCAATCCGGGTGCTTCTCAAGTATAGCCTTACTTATTCTGATCATCGTACAACACTTCTTCCACGTTATAGAGCGGACGACGTTTTACCTCTTTATAAATCTTGCCAATATACAGTCCGACAGCTCCTATGGATAATAAAACAACTCCGCCTACAAACCAGATTGATAACATCAAAGAAGCCCAGCCATGTTCCGCAGTACCCGAAATCAATGCGTAAAGAACATAGATTCCAATCAAAATACTGATAAAAACAAAGATACCTCCCAGATAAACAATTCCGTAAATAGGCTTTACCGAGAAAGAGGTTATCCCGTCCAAAGCCAGACTGAACATCTTTCTCACTGTATATTTGGAAGTTCCGGCTGTCCGCTCCCGAATCACATCATCTACCGTAGTAGAAGGGAAGCCGAGCAACGGGATAATACCACGCAGATAGACATTGCGTTCCTGATAATGAGACAACTGTTCCAGCACTCTCCGGCTTAGAAAACGAAAATCCGCATGATTGTAGATAGTCTCTACTCCCATCCGGTGCTGTAGTTTATAAAAAGCAGTTGCGGAAAGACGTTTCAGCATCGGGTCTGCCTGACGGGATACTTTCACCCCATATACTACATCATATCCTTCCGTATAGGCATCGATCATCTCCTCAATCGCATCCAGATCATCCTGCAAATCGGCATCCATGGTAATAACGGCATCACTCCAGTCTTTAGCGGTCATCATACCGGCCATGATTGCATACTGATGTCCTACGTTCCGTGCCAGATTCATTCCTTTTATATAAGGATTCGTCCCGTGCAGTTTCTTAATGATGCTCCATGTACGATCTTTACTGCCATCATTCACAAAGAGCACAAAGCTGTCGGCACTGATCTTCTCTTTCGCCACCAGTTCATCAAACAAGGCTGTCAAACGGGCGGCCGAATCTTCCAACACTTCCTCCTCATTATAGCAGGGGGATACAATAGCCAATTTTATCATTTTTCGTCCGGTTTATTCAGTTCAGCCAGTTTTATCTGTGCAAATTCCGAGTAAGTCATAAAAGCATATCCTTTTTCTTTCAGTTTGCGGATCAGCCTATCCAGACGTTCCTCCATTCCCTTACCGGAATGATTGCGGATAATAAAAGGCATCTTAAATTCAGGATGTTCACCCAACGGGTAGAATTCCCACGGGTGGAAATAAGTCACAAAATATCCGTCATGCTTCAATACCCGGTTTACCAGGAGTTGATACAGCCACATCGGCAGATTATGACAAGACAACCAAAATAGCGGGAAGCGAATCCACGGAGTTACAGAAGCCGGGATTTGAAGTAGCTTACCCGTCATAAAGCAGGTACGCGGCTCCGACAAATGCATATATCTTCCGGGGATAAATGCGGGATTCAATGAGGAGTTATATACATACCCCATCCGTTCAAGTTCCGTATCTGATACGGGGAACATACGCGGCTGGCGATAGCCTTGTATCGTCCTGCCGGTAAGGCGTTCCAGAATTTCTTTTGAACGACTGACATCCGAAGCCTGTGGCCGCCAATGGTCACATCCGTGCGCAGCAACTTCATGTCCCTCGTCCATAATGCGCCGCATCACTTCCGGCGCATTTTCTGCAAAATTGCTTGTACAAAAGAAAGTAGCTTTCACCCCGTTGTTTTTCAGGCAGTCCAGTATCCGGTTCGTACCATAGACTGACACTTTCATTGCTTCATCCAGCGGAAAGTCTACACCATGCTCACGAGGTACATCAAATTCTTCCGTATCAAAACTTAATAATATCATTGCAATATCAAGAATTACAACTGCTGCATATCATGCAGACGTTTATAGTAACCGTTTAACTCAATGAGTTCTTCATGCTTACCACGTTCCACAATCTCACCCTCATACAGTACACAGATTTCATCTGCATTCTTAATCGTAGAAAGACGGTGGGCAATAGCTATCGTCGTACGTGTTTTCATCAAACGTTCCAACGCTTCCTGCACAAGACGTTCTGATTCGGTATCCAAAGCAGAAGTAGCCTCATCAAGAATCAGAATCGGAGGATTCTTCAGAATAGCACGGGCGATACTGATACGCTGGCGCTGGCCACCGGACAATTTTCCACCACGGTCACCGATATTCATATTATATCCTTCCGGTTTCTCCATGATGAAATCATGCGCATTGGCTATCTTTGCCGCTTCTACAACTTGTTCCATTGTCGCATTCTCCACACCAAAAGCAATGTTATTGAAGAATGTATCATTAAACAGAATAGCCTCCTGGTTTACATTACCAATCAAACTGCGCAAATCCGCAATACGTACATCACGAATACTTGTTCCGTCAATGGTAATATCACCCTCCTGCACATCGTGATAACGCGGCAACAAATCGACTAATGTGGATTTACCGGATCCCGATTGTCCAACCAGTGCAATCGTCTTCCCTTTAGGAACTGTCAGGTTTACATGTTTCAGCACCTCTCTCTTACCATCATAGCTGAAAGAGATATCTTTAAATTCTATTTTATCAAACAAACCTTTCAACGGTTTCGGATTCGGAATTTCCTTAATCTTATTCTCTGCCTTCAGGATTTTATCAACACGTTCCATGGAAGCCAAACCTTTCGGAATGTTGTATCCAGCTTTTGCAAAATCTTTCAACGGATTGATTACACTATATAAGATAACCATATAGAAGATGAATGTAGGAGCATCGATGCTTGCATTCTGTCCCAAAATCAATGTACCTCCAAACCACAATACGGCTACAATCAGGATTGTTCCTAAAAACTCACTCATCGGATGAGCCATAGCCTGACGTATGGCAACCTTGTTTGTCGCATCCCGGAGCTCGTTGCTACATTTGGTGAAGCGGTTAATCATTTTATCTTCCGCAATAAAAGCCTTGATGATGCGCAAGCCTCCCAGTGTTTCTTCCAATTGCGACATCGTATCACTCCATTTCGACTGCGCCTCCAATGACTGGCGTTTCAGTTTTCTTCCGACTACTCCCATCAGCCAACCCATTCCCGGCAATACAACGATAGTAAAGAGTGTCAACTGCCAACTAACCGTAACCAATGTCACAAAATATATAATAATCAGAATTGGACTTTTCATCAACATATCCAATGAACTAGTGATGGAATTTTCCACTTCCCCCACATCACCACTCATACGAGCTATAATATCTCCCTTTCTTTCTTCCGAAAAAAAAGACATCGGCAGACGCATAACCTTAGCATACACCATAATACGAATATCACGTACCACTCCTGTACGCAATGGAATCATCACGGCTGAAGAAGCAAAGTAACAACCAGTTTTAAACAATGTCATTACCATCAGGAACAGTCCCAAGAATATAAGAGCCATAGTGGGACCATTATCCACGATCATCTGAGATATGTAATAATAGAAGTTATTCTTGGCAACATCCGCTAAATCTCCACTACCCCATTCCATAAAATGGTACACTTTATCCGCTCCTTCTGTTTTAAACAGAATACTTAAAATAGGAATCAAAAAAGTAAAAGAAAAGACATTGAATACTGCAGACAAAATATTCAGCACAATAGCCCAGCCGATATACTTCTTATAAGGCGACACAAAACGTCGCATTAGTTGTAGAAATTCCTTCATTATTTACCATTAAAAAAGTTAAGACCGCAAAGATACAATAAAACTGATTAACAGACAGTAGTTTCAGCTAATTATTAACGCGATTTATCGAAAAGCGTTCTTCAATAAATGAAAAATGACTTAATAATTCTCTTTCAGCCAAATTCCCAAAAAACGATCATATATCTGACAGATTCCCATTTCCTGAGTCACGAAATCCTTTTCCAGTAACCCTTTTAGTGCTGCTTGGACTGAACTAGCAGAAGCCAGTCTGTATTTTCTAATGAAAGCACCGGAAGTGACAGCTTTAGCCTTTCCCTCTTTAGTGATAGCAATCAGCAACTCCTTTTGTTTTTCCGGCAAACGAAAAAGAATCTCCGAATAAGTATATCTGAATGAATCAATAATCTGCCGAATAGCGCCTGGCACCATTTCAACTCTACAGACTCCCTGTTCCGGAGTCATGTCATAAAGCGTATTCAACACTTTTTGTATATACCATGTGATTCCCTCAAACTGTTGATAAATCGAAATAATAGCGTTTTCTTCTATTTCTTTGCCCGCACGCTTGAAATGAGTACCTGCAAAACGAATATATTCTTCTAAAGGAATACTTTCCAAATGCATCATTGATACACTTTGATAAAAAGGCCGGGAAGGCGTTAAAAACATATTTCCCATCACATGCCGCTGACTCCCTGCAAAAATGAAACGTGCATTATTACAATGTTGCACATAGGTCCGAAGAGTAGCTTCCACATTTTTCTCTACATATCCGGAAATCTGCTGGAATTCATCAATTGCAACCAGACAAGGTTTATCCGCCTGTTCCAAATACCGAAAGATTTCATCGAGTGTAGTAGCCGGAGCTTGTATATCCCCTAGCCCCAAATTCAAAGAAGGCATACCATTCACATCAAAAGAGATACTGGCTTGCAAAGATTTCACACATTCCCAAAAGCTCTGCAAAGCTTTCTTCCCCACAGGTTTCAGCACTTCCAGAATCTCCTTACTAAGTGCAAAGACCAAATCACGCAATGAACGGCTATCATATATATCAATAAAAAAGGTATAGTACCCCTGTTTAATTTCAGGAAACTGAAAGCAATGACGGATCAGCCCTGTCTTTCCCATTCGCCGGGTAGAGACAAGAGCCAAATTATTCCCATTCATCACCTCGCGCACCAACTGTTCGCTCTCAAAACGGCGATCGCAAAAATAATCAGCAGAGACATATCCGCTTGTTATAAAAGGATTTCTTATCATAGTCTTCATACATCTCACGTTATTACGCAAAGATAATTATTATAAAATAATAAAAGCCATCTACTATACATTATTTCATCATCATCCTTACTCAACAGGCACCACATGATAATAGACCCCGCGCGTTTTCCTGAACGACTTTACTCCCAATCTCTGCAAGATACGCCCGAAATAATTAACTTGCCCGGAAGAAAATTTCATTTTACTTGCTTTTTGTATCCGCTGCAATATATCTGCAGCAAGCAACCACTCTCCCTCTTCTTCCTCTTCCGCTGCCCGGTAATATACCTGAAACAATTGTTCAATCACCGGAGACTGTTCAAATTCCCGATTAGCTTCCGTCATGATAGCCTCTTCCTTCTCATCAAACCAGTAGCGTTCATTACTACGCAGCAATGCCATTGCCTGCGCATACAATTGTTCATAATCAATAGGGTGGACCACATCAATCACTCCCGTCACCTCGACACCGATAAAACGACGACTGCCGGAAGTATCCGTCAGCAAATCTTTATGATTACTCGTACCTATAAAAGAAGCGTACCGGCGAAGCTCCTCCACTGCCGAAGCATTCGGACGTCGCGTATTGACAACAGGCTTTTGCAGAATATGCTTGAGAAAAGACTGCTGATTGAT
>OLFT01002887.1_pt1 | contig 13692 bp, 16 predicted proteins | sample 1604921 | NCBI WGS metagenome assembly OLFT01 (sample SAMEA3888897, study PRJEB22519) | human gut metagenome | biome: human gut; feature: human-associated habitat; material: faeces | place: Denmark | collected 2013 | reverse complement strand
TGTGCAGGATGTGAACAAATATTTGAAGATAAATTAAGCGGGACAAAGACAGACCGACCGGGATTAAAACGCGCTTTAAAGCGCCTTCAAAAAGGTGACTCGCTGGTTGTCTGGAAACTGGATCGCCTCGGGCGAAGCATGAAACATCTGATTTCTCTCGTCGGGGAACTACGGGAGCGAGGGATTAATTTTCGCAGTCTGACCGACAGCATAGATACATCTTCTCCAATGGGGCGTTTTTTCTTCCACGTGATGGGTGCCCTGGCTGAAATGGAACGTGAATTAATTGTTGAACGTACACTGGCCGGACTGGCGGCAGCGCGCGCACGGGGGCGCACAGGCGGACGTCGCCCGAAGCTGACAAAAGAACAGCATGAGCAAATAGCAAGGCTGATCAAAAACGGGCACGACAGAAAACAACTGGCAATAATTTACGGCATTGGTATATCGACGATTTATCGTTACCACCCCGCAGGAGAATCAAGCGGAACAATTGAGAAGAGTCAGGAAACAAAATAACCGCTAATCTGACCATTAGCGGTTTTTGTGTTAAATCAGAACAGCCCTTTAACTGAACTGACCGCGCTGTTAAGAGATGATGTCACCTTATCTTTGAAGCCGGACAGCATATCGCTGAACGATGAGGATTGCAGGCGCTCCCGCAAATCCTCATCACAGCGTTCAAGGGTCAGTGAAAATTCTATCTTTTTCGCCTTACCGTAGCGATCAAACTCGGAACGGGTCGTATTCGTTTCGGTCAGGACATACATGCCGTAAATCTGCCCGACGCCATCAATCAAAGGCCAGGGTCGTCCTGTATACGCCTGCGTGGTCAGCAGCGACAGCGACACTTCGCCACCTGTAATTTCAGGATAAAGCACACCAGAAAGAACGATGCGATCATCACCTGCACCGATATACTGCCAGCTTGCTGAACGGTTAACGCGTTCATTTTTCACATGCCGCCAGCTTTTGTTTTGCTGTAACTGCTGATGCGGCAATGTGCGCAGCTCAAAAACAAACATGCCATAGATCATCATCATGACCATGACTCCTTAATCTTTATCATAAAAACTGCCACGCCCGGCACGGGCGCGCCGTTCCATTTCTGCCCTGACCATTTCACCGACCAGTTTCGCCAGTTCGCGGGGATTCTGCGTAACAACGTTATGCAGATGAACATGAATTTCACCACCAAATCCGGAGGCAACAGGCTCCCGGTTACGGGAAGTTGCAGGAACTGATGCCACTGGCGATCGTATGGCCTCCGCCACCGGGCGGGAGCTGGCTGCAACAACAGGGACCAGCGCCGGAGGCAGAGGAGTCGGGACCACGGGTGTGATGTTGATTGCGGAAGCAGGCTTACTGACCTGCGCAATCTTCCGCTCCTGCCACTCCCCACGAACAGCAAGTGCGCGGGGCAGGTTCTTAAAGACAATATCGCCGGGGCCAATGCGTTTTTTCGTCTCATCAACCAGCTTACCTGTGTTATCAGCAATTTTGCTGAGTCTGCGTAGCGTCCCGGTATTGCTGTCTGTGAGCGGTTTGTTGTCTTTGGGTTTATCACCTCCGGTGCCATTGCCATTTTCCACAGGCTTCGGCGGATTGATTTTCGCCAGGTCACCCTGAAGCAAGGCAACCTTGTCCTGAAGAATGGCCGCACGCTGTGCGTCTTCGATTTTCTTGCGCGCCCTTTCCGCTTCATCCGGAAGGACGCCAAGTTTTTCAAGTATCCACGCCAGCGTATCCAGTAGCATTTTTGCAGGTGTCAGAACAAGCTGTAACGCACCGCCAAGAACGTTACCGAATATCTCGCCAGCACTGGTACATTTATCCAGCGTTTCCTTGCTGGACTCCATCGGTGACAGCAGCGATTTAAACCAGTTAAACACCTGGCTGATCCCGCTTCCGATTGCGTCAAAAACAGGACCAAACCGTTCAAAGGTTTCGCGCAACGGGGTCAGCCTTTCCATAATCCCGCTGAACACCCCGGCAAAAAATGCCCTGATGGGATCCCAGTATTTCCAGATAAGAACGGCAGCTCCGGCAAGCGCAGCCACGATAAGACCAACCGGACTGAACAGCGCCCCGATAGCGCCTCCCAGTAAAGAAACGGAACCCGTCACCATTCCCCATAGCGCAGGCAACACCCTGACGACATTCATTGACCGGGTAAGAATGTCAAAACCAAGACGCAGGGTGGCCAGCTTCCCGTAAAGCACCCCAATAACCAGCGACAACGAGCCAATCGTTGCAGTCATTGCCAGCAACGCACCGCCTGCTATCAGTAGCTGGCGCGTCAGTACCGGATGGGCCTGCGCCAGCGAGGTGATTTTTTCAAGCACCCGCGTGAGCCACTGCGTGACAGAACGCAGCGGACCGTCAACCAGATCACTGATGCGAATACGAAGACCTTCCCATGCGCTGTCGAGATTTTTCAGGTCCCCATCAAGATTATCGGCCATTACTTTTGCAACGCGATCGGCCTCTCCCCTTGCCCCCTGCAATTCTCTGGTCAGTTTTTGCAGCTCTCCTGAACCAGCCGCCGCAACAAGCGTCTGCAAACCAACGAACGCCTCTTCTCCGGCGATGTCCTTGAAGAAGGAGACCTGGTCCACCTGTCCGTATTTTTGTGTCGCCTTATAGAGATCAAGCAGCACATCCTCCATCGGGCGCATTTTGCCTCTGGCGTCAGCAACTGACACCCCCAGCTCTTTCAGTGCATCAGCCGCAGCTTTTGGCGGTGATGCAAGGCGGGACAGACTTGCGCGCATGGCCGTACCAGCATCGCTTCCGCGAAGACCATTATTGGCAAGCATCCCTGCCATGGCCGCCGCTTCTTCAAGACTGATACCAAGTTTTGCGGCAACCGGACCGGTATACTTCATGGTTTCGCCCAGCGCGCGTAAATCAGTATTGGTCCGGGTGAATGCTGCTGTCAGCGTATCGCCAACCCGGTCCATTTGATCGGCTGTCAGGTTGAACTGTGTGAGGATATTGGAGCCTATATCAGCCGTCTCGCCGAGTTCGACGCCACCTGCCAGCGCCATATTAAGAACACCGGGCAATGCGGCCTGAATGGCCTGCGGAGTAAAACCAGCCATTGCCAGAAAGCTCTGCCCACTGGCGGCATCACTCGCAGTAAACTGTGTTTCAGAGCCAAGTTTTAACGCCTGCTCACGCAGCGCCTTAAACTGCGGGCTGTTTTTGTCGATTCGCGTCAGTGCCTGAACGCGGGACATCTCTTTGCCGAACCCGATCGCAGGCTGCAAAAAACGCCCGGCAGCATAGCCGCCCGCCGCTGCCGCACCAATTGCCAGCGCACCACCTGTTTTCAGTTTTCCCGCTGTTTCCTGCGCGCGCGAATACCGCTCACGCGCCCGCGTTACACGCGCAAGCGCCTGCCGTTCGCGTTCAAGCTGGTTGTTGTACTGTTCGGTGCGTCTGATGGCCTGCTGGATGGTGTTATCGCTACCTGTCAGGGAAATGCCGTGGCGTTTTAGCTCTCCGCCAAGTTCCCGCATTTTCTGAATTTCCCGTGTGCGCGATTCATTCAGGCGTTCAAGCCGGGTGCTTAACTGCTGCATCAGCTTTTGTTGTTTTTCGCTGAGCACTGTACCCGTGCGTTGTAACTGATTAAGGGCGTTAAGCTGGCGTCGTGCTTTCACGATGCCCGCATCCGCTTTACTGACAGCGTCACGGGCGCGCTCAAATGAACGCGCCTGACGCTCGAGATTTTTGATCGCCCCCTGCGTTCGCTGGATGGAGTCACCAAACTGCCCCATCAGGCGGCGGGCGTTTTCGGCAGGCCGGGTCAGCCTGTCAACGGCGCTGAAAGCGACCCGGATATCAAGAGTCTTCATTGTCTGCATTCCCGCTGCGAAGTGCCGCCCGCTCACGCCAGCTAACCACTTCGCCGGGCGTCATCATGAAGATTTCGGCGGGCGACCAGTTAAAAATGGCGGCGATATCTGCCACCAGATCTTCGATGTGCTCAAAGCACACCAGGGTGATTACGCTGCCGTCTCCTGCACGCTCTTCGCGCCAGAGTCTGGCTCGCTCATAAAATTTACAGCCACAGCGCACAACTGAATAAAATCGCGTGAAGACATTTTTTTAATCATCACTTCATCCAGTCGTGGCGAGGTCACGCGAGGCAACAGCGTGAACATGGTATCCGCTTTCAGATTCAGCACATCAGACAGCGACAGACCACGCAGGGATCCAGCCTGTTCAATAGCCCCGGTGATCTCCACATACGTGATTTTTTCGCCACCACGCTCAATTGGTCGGGTCAGTTTTACGCCACGTTCGACAGCCATATCCTCACCTGCCGTCACATCATCCGCCGCGGTGTTATTCCGGGTTTCAGTATCGATGTCTTTCATCAGTTTTCTCCTTTTCAGTCAGAGGCGACGCACTGCGCCGCCTGCATATTACTTATCAGCCAAGCCCGAGCGCGGAACGGATACGGTCAGGCACAATGTCCTTGCCGTCCTTCCGGTAAATGAAGTTCAGCAGGTCAATCTCCCACAACGGGCGATCGTTAACACTCAGCTTGTAGTAGGTGTTTTTAATGGCGTAAGTGTGTGATGTGGCTTCGCCCTGTTTGGCTTCCCCCATATCAATTTCCGTCACACGTCCGCGCATTTCGACTTCATACAGGTCGCTTTCTGCATCGGTGTAGTATTCACCCGCAAAACGCAGCAGCGTGCCGTCAATCGTGCCGCCATACTTAAGGAACAGCTCACGAACTGCGCCCCCCATGACAAAGCTCGCATCAAGCGCGGAGTCGTCCAGACCGAGATCAATACTTACCGCACCCATCATGCCACCACCCCGGTAGCTGTCGGTTTTGCGCGTCAGCTTAGGTAGAGTGACGGACGTCACCTTACCCACTTCGTTTTCACCATCCACAAACAGCGTAAAAAAGCGAAGATGTTTTGGTACAGCCATCAGGCACCTCCCAGCACCGCAAATGCGGGACCAAAGAATTCATCAGTAAACGACTGGTAAAGCTCCATGTCTTCCAGCGGGGGAACGGGCGTATATTTGTAGCGAATACGCACACGCCCCTGACGTAAATCCGTGGTGCTGTTATCCACCACGTCATACCAGCACTCCGCGCCAATCAGTTTCCCGGCAGTAACCAGTGAATCCAGTTTTGCCCTGATGGCACTGATAACATCCTTCACGTTCGCAGGCGTCAGTGGACTGTCGATGGTTTCAAACTGCGCTTCCGCAATTGAATCAGCCAGCACCTGTGCGGTTCGGGTATACACCTCAAAGATGTAGGCGTTCGTTTCCGGTGTGCGGTTGCCCCAGAAGCGGAACCCGTTGCGACGAATAATGGTCGTGATTTCTTTGTTGTTGAGACTGTTGGCATCGCTGTCTTCGGCCTGCAACGACCAGAACACATGCCTCGACATCCCCAGCACATTTTTAACCGGAACGTTGGACAGTGATTTGTGCCATCCCTGCTCATGGTCAATGTACGCACGAAGGCCGCACGCATAGGCAGGCGCGGGGAACGTTTCGTTTTTGCCACTTTTCGGGTTGTAGGCGATGAAGTCCGGCCATAAGAGCATCACCTCACGTTCGTTGAATTTCTGGCGGTAGGTAATCGCCTCAGCCATCGTGTTACAGCCGTGACATGAGGCATACACAAACGCGCGCAGTTTACCCGCAATCACGCACAGGGATTTTGTTACAGCCTCCGTGTCCAGCTCCGGCGCGGCCAGAATACGCGGACGGTATCCGATGCTTTCATCCTGCTCTGCAACAAGCAGCGCATACATCCCCGTATAGCTGCCGTCAGATTCAGAACCACCGATAACCAGTTGATCCTGCGTTTTTCCGTCTTCTTCTTTGTGTTCAGCCACGCGAACGACGATCACCTTTGTGCTCACCTGGTCTGCGATGGCCTTAAGCGCACGATAAAGCGTCCCCGTTGTTCCGCATTTTCCCAGCACGTCATTGACGCGGGTCAGCAGTGTGGGCTTGTTCAGCGGGAACAGCTCCGCATCCGCATCATCCGCCGTTGCCACGATACCGATAACACTGGAATCAACATCATTAATCGCTGTTACCAGGTCGGTACTTTCCGTAACACGGGCACCATGAAAACGAGTTTCACTCATAGCTTCAGCCCCTTGTATCCGTTAAATGATTCGGCAACAATCATCACCCACCACGCGCGTAATCTCACCCCTGCGCCATTCTCCCGCCACGGCGACAACAAAAAGCAGTAACCCCCTCCGCACGCACATGCGACCATGCCGCACAGGGAGGGAACAGATGACCGACACCACCATGCAATTGCTCAGTCAGGGCACAGACCCCGTGAAAATGCCGGATTTTGATATTCTCGCGGAGGGTAAAACGCTGTCAGGCGTGGCAGAGCGCCTGATGAGTCTGTCACTGACCGACAACCGGGGATTTGAAGCGGACCAGCTCACCATCACGCTGGATGATGCGGATGGTCAGTTGCAGCTACCGCCACGGGGCGCGCGCCTGACGGTTCTCATTGGCTGGAAAGGAGAACCGCTGACAGAAAAAGGCACTTACATTGTTGATGAAATCGCTCACGAAGGACCGCCGGACAGGCTGACTGTTTCAGCCAGAAGCGCAGATTTTCGGGATGAATTTAACGTTAAACGTGAGGTGTCCTGGCATGATGTGACCGTTGAGCGTGTGGTATCCGCCATCGCTCATCGGTACGGTCTGAAACCGCAAATCAGCGAAATGCTGATGGATATCGAAATCGACCACGCCGACCAGACCGAAGAAAGCGACATGTCCTTTCTTACGCGCATGGCGGAAATGCTGGGCGCAATCACCACGGTAAAAAGCGGTAATCTGTTATTCATCATGCCCGGCGGTGGCGTGAACGCACAGGGCCAGCCGTTGCCATCGTTCGCCATCACACGCAGCAGCGGCGATCGCCATCAGTTCCGCATTGCGGACCGCGAAGCGTATACGGGGGTACGCGCCTACTGGCTTGATCTTAATTACGGGAAAAAGAAAAAAGTCAGCGTGAAACGCCGCAAACCGCCAAAACCCAAAAAGGAGAAAAGCAGCAGCCGTGAAGGTGATTATATGGAAGGCGCGGAAGGCAATGTGTTTGTGTTACGCAAGACCTATCAGAACGAACAGGCAGCAAGACGCGCAGCGGCGGCAAAGTGGCAGCAACTACAACGCGGAGCCGCATCATTCTCCATCACGCTGGCGCGTGGACGTGCAGAACTCTACCCCGAAATGCATGGTACGGTAACAGGATTTAAAAGCGAGATTGATAATCAGGACTGGATCATTGCAAAAGCCGAGCACACCATTGATAACAGTGGCTTTACCACGCAGCTTGAGCTTGAGGCAAAAATCCCGGAATGGATAGCGGAAACAGAGTGAGGAACTTAGAATAGCGACAGCACCACGTTAAGGGAGGTCGCTATGTTCCGTTGTCCGCTTTGTGGCGCATCTGCCCGTATCCGCACCAGTCGTCCGGAAAATGATTCAAACACCGTGCGGCAAAAGTATTACCAGTGTAACAACCTGGAATGCGGCGTATGCTTCTCAACACTGGAAGCTTTCCATAAATTCACATCGAAACACGCCTCCGGCGTTCACTCATCAGAAGGTATCCCGTGGCATGAGCTGCCAGCTTCACACAGGGGAAACAATCAGATGAGTTTGCCTTTATCTCAGAATTAACAGGCAGAATTGCCGGAGTAACAAAAAAGCGATAGATTACGCGCGGGTGCCTTTCGGCTGATGGTCGGAGGGAATACCCGAAGGCCAGATGTGGAAAGGCCCCGGAAAACATCTCTGTTTAACCGAGGCCCTAACCGCATTACCTTAGCAAGTGATAGGTTAGCGCCTCCCTGAAAAAGGAGCAAGCGCTATGTCGCAAAAATCGCTTACGGCCATCACGTTCTGCGTGACGGCAATCCTCATCATCTGGATGCTGCACGGTTCGCTGTGCGAAATACGGATGAGCTTCTGGGGAGCGGAGTTTGCGGCGTTCTTACAGTGTAAGCAGTAAGGAAACCGCGACGGGGGAGCAATCCCCCGTCAATCGGTTGCCAGGGTAAGGTCGATAAGGCACCCTATCTCACAGACATGAACAACAAACCCGCAGCGTAAAAACTGCGGGTTTTCTTTTTGGTGCCCTCACAAATGAGGGCACCATACATAAGCAATAGGCATAACAGATCGATGCAATAAATCCGATCGATAAAAACGATCGATTTGTTATCATATCGGCAGCAGTAACCACACAAGAGGTGCCGCAAATGACGCAAAATGTACGATGCAAAAATTGCAACAAACTACTTGCCCGCGCCTCATTTCACTACATTGAAATAAAATGTCCGCGCTGCAAAACACTTAACCAGATAACGAGAGCCATCGAGCACCCCACACACATGAGGAGTTATGACCGTGGGGATCGCAATCCAGCACCAACCAGCACATACACCGGAACACACTAAGGTTTATCAGACTGACAATGCCACGCTCTGTCGTGGGAATGCGCTGGAAATATTGCCGCTGATTGAGCCAGAAAGCATTGATGCCTTAATCACTGACCCACCTTACAGTTCGGGTGCGACACACAAGGCCGGACGCACCAACCAGGGCAGCCATGCAAAATATCTGAACGGCGAGAACCTTCACCGCTTTGATGGGTTCGCGGGTGAAAACATGGACGCCCGTTCGTGGGCTTACTGGACACAATTATGGATGGCACAGGCACACCGCGCAGTCAGGCCGGGCGGTTATGCCCTGGTATTTACTGACTGGCGACAACTACCAGCTTTAACCGATGCGTTTCAGGCCAGTGGCTTTACATGGCGCGGCATCATTGCGTGGAACAAAGGGAGGGGGTCACGAACACCACATACCGGGTATTTCCGGCATCAGTGCGAATACATCGTCTGGGGCAGCAAAGGCCATTTAGATAAATCGCCTTCGGGACCGTTCGACGGCTGCATGACGTTCCCGGTTATCCCGTCAAAGAAAATGCACCCAACCGGAAAACCAGAAGAACTAATGGCGGAACTGGTCAGGACTGTGAATAGTGGCGGAACAGTCCTTGATCCTTTTATGGGGTCAGGGACAACGGGTGTGGCTGCACTGAAAGCAGGACGCAAATTTATTGGTATAGAAACCAGTGATCATTATTTTGATGTAGCAACACAACGGCTCAAAACGGCGATCGAACCATAAGACAAAGCCCGCAATGTTGCGGGCTTACTCTACCTCTCGAAAATGTGGTCACTGCGTGGACATACGCTGATACAAATCCTTTTATATCAATAAATTAAATCTTTGTTTTTTTCATCAACAAGGATTTTTAACCCTTTTTCAGTCTCTGACAATCTAAGGCTCCTTTATTAACAAACGCCCATTTGCAAACTGCTGTTTAATCTGAAAAAACATTCATAATCATACAGATAACAACATAACCATTTAGACGGGCAATACTGAAAAATTGTTATTCAGTATCACCCTTTAAGCCGTTTCAGGCTATATAAAATTAATCCCCCGTGGACACTGCGTGGACACTCACGCCACCTTTCAGCGGATTAAGGGCCACCGCATCCTGCAGGTAATCCGGTGCAAAATGTGCATATGCCATTGTTTGCTGAATGGTTGCGTGGCCAAGAATCTTCTGAAGCGCAATAATGTTTCCTCCGTTCATCACAAAATGGCTGGCGAACGTATGCCGCAGCACATGTGCAGCCTGGCCTTTTGGTAAATCGGGCTTAATTCTTTTCAGCGCCAAGCAGAATTCCCGGTACTTCACCTCAAACAAGCCGCCTGTTTCTCTGGTTTTGATCGCCTCACAAACTGCCTGCGAAATTGGCACTGTTCTCTTTCGGCCATTTTTGGTTTCAAGAAACGTTACACGGTTATGAACTATCTGTTCACCACGAAGCTTACAAGCTTCACTCCAGCGCGCCCCTGTGCTTAAACACAAAAGCGCAACACGCCAGTAGTCGCCCTCCAGTGTATCGAGCAATAGCGCTACTTCCTTCTGGGACAGAAAAGCCATTTCTCGTGGGGATACATAAAGAATAGAAATCCCCCTTACCGGATGCTCTGCATCCCAGAGGCCTATTTTCTTCAGTACGGTAAACATTCCGGATAACCGATTCATGTATCTGTTAGCAGATGACGGTTTCAATCCATCAGCTATCTTTTGAGAACGCCACGCGATAATTTTCAGCTTATCAAGATCCACAGCCTGCATATCAGCGCCAAGCTCATTGATTATGTTGCGCAGTTGTTTTCGGTCTTCTTCCGCCTTACGCCTGTGCTGGCCGTGATACATCCACCACAACTCAAGCAAATCATTTAGCGTTCGACGATCACGGTAGCCCTGTATATATTCCCGCTTTTCAGCGTTCGCCATGATGTAGCGTTCAGTGGCCACCGCTACCGATTTTTTGTCAAATACCTTACGCACGCGCTTTCCCTTGCGTCCGTTCGGCCTGATGTCCAGCAAATAACGACCATCTTCGAGCTTCTTAATTGACATTGCGAAGCCCTCCAATGAACCGCTCTACAATTTCTCCAGCCTCTTTCCAGCAATAATCAGACCAGACAAAGAGCAGGTCTAACCAGTTTTCTGGCCTTAGCGGGGTGATTTTTGGTTTGTTTCGGTTGAAACCTGATCGCCCTCCGAATCGAAGAAGCCATCAAGAGAGAGAGGCGGAGCAATCTGCCCCGTCGCAGCATTAGTTTGATTAAACATCACCCAATCCGAATACTTCCGAAAACGAGGATGATTCAAAATCAGGAGTAACGTTTCTCCAGGTATCATTCTTCCCAATATTTCATAATTTTTGAGATTGTTTTGAGATACCCCCGTCACCTCTTCCATCTCTCTACGTGACAATCCCTCTGCCTCTCGAATCAGGCGAAGTTTTTCTCCAAGGCTTGATTTATGGATCATATGTGATCTAAACTCCACACTATTGGGTTACATGTAATACAAAACATTCAAATAGCCAAAATAAGCCTATATAAGCCATTTTGGGCCATTTGGCCGAATTAAGGAGATTACCACAATGAGCGAATCAGAGCTTGAGGGGTTCATTCAGGTAGCACCATATCCACTTGAAGCGGTGCCATATCAACTATTTGCCAAGATGATTGGTCGCAAAGAATCAACCGTCAGAACCATGATTGACGCTGCAAAGTTACCAACGATTGACTTTGTGAAACCAGGTTCAGTGAAGACGCGAGCATCAGAAAACTGGGTATATCTGCCAGCATTTAACGCAGGTATGCGCAAAGCGTTTTTTGATCAGCCGAAAGAACGCCGCGATGCATGGTTGTTGTGGCTGGGGCTTTAATCATAAATGACCAGCAATATCATCAGCGCCATTTTGAGCCTTGTGTACCTGGAAGTGGGAGTAATAGCGATTTATCTGCTTAACAAGCTAACAGGGCAAAAAAAGCGCTTTATTGTTCTCAACGTTCATTACCTCGCCGCCTATACCAGAGGTCTTTTCCCGACCACTATTGGCGCGGTTCTCATAGCGTTTGTTATTTGGCTCATTGGGTAGAGGCACAAAAAATGAATAAGCAACAGCAAAACAGCGAACCCCCATCACATGAGGTTTCGCCGTAGATACTTCAAAAATGGACGTTATGTAGGATGCATCAATCGATTAGCCAAACAAGTGTTTAAAAGCAAAGGAGATACCTGTGGTAAGTGCAGATGAGGCGGTGCTTTTTATTGCATCTATCGCCCCACTCTTGGTTGCATCGACAAGTTTATCTCCAAGCGATTGCTTAAGTGACTCTGGATCAAGTTTCAATAATTCAAGTCCTTTAGCCGTAAGTACCGCCTTATCGAAACTTTCAAAAGGAACAGCATCAGCAGATACATAACCAGCAGCAATAAGCCACTCAATGGAGTAATAACGAAGAACAAGAGCTTCATGTTTTTGCTTTCTGACCGCCGGGTCCTTCTCTTCAAACGTTGGAGCGGAAACACCGGTTAAAGCACAAACATCAATGGTTACTTTTCGGGGAAATGACTCATAAAGAAACGCAAAAGTTTTACCAACAGTTTCATTAAAAACATCAATATTTGAAGGTGTTGCCATGGATAACCTCACACAGACAAAAGAAACAGCCATAAAAGAACTATATGACGATTTACGTTCCATCATTACACAACAAAAATCAGGTCGGCTAGACCCTACACGAGCAAAAGCCGCATGGGAAGTGGCACTGGCCAACCGGGATACTGGAGTAATTAGTGAAGTTATGGCCGAAGTAATTTTTAAACTTACAAGAAACATCGGACTGTAGATCTTCAACACATTGAGGCAAGTCGGAATATGAAACAGCAACGTAATTCACGCTTTCGTAATGGTGCTGAACGCCACGCTAACCGTTTCGCTACCAGTGCATCACGCAGTAACATCCGCTACAGCCTGAGCGAAACACACGCAACACCGGATGGCCACGCTGTAAAACAAATCGGCGAGCATGCCTGGCTGATTGAGAAAGCTGGAATCGTGGTCCACAAATGCCCACGCAATCCGTTTACCGGAAACCGCATTTTTGCATTGAGCTGCGGCGACAATCACTTCGGGCAGGATTTCACATTATACGAAGCACTTCGCACGGTTGATCGTCTGCTTCGCGGGCAAAGTTTTATTAAACAGGCTGATTTATAACAGGTGCTTTATGACCAAAGAGCATGCACAAGGTGTATTTATCCGTTTTATTGATTTTCGCGGTGAACTGTTATTACGCGCATCAGCCATTGACGGAGTTGTTCCATCCGAAAAAAACGCAGCTACTTACGTTTATCTGAACGGTACGAGCCTGACTGTGGAGCTTCCGTACCAGACCGTACGAGAAATCATTAGCGAAGCTGAAAAGGCACGTCAGGTTAATGGCGATGAACCCTATACCGAAATTATTTGTATGGATTCAGAAGCTGAAATTCAGAAAGCAGATTAAAGGGCGTTGCGATGGGCAAAGAATATAAAACTCTCATTAACAAAGCACTTGAACGATTTTATTTTCGCTTAAGTGCATCAGGCGCTCATGCTGAACGTGCAGCCCGTGACTCATTGACCAGGGCAATCCGGAGTTTGTATGACGTTGCTTTTTACGCTGATGATCTGGATGCACTTAACGAACTTTCCGAGCTGATCTGTGCCGCAGAATGCGGGGAACACATTGAACCGTATAAGCTGGGGAATATCGCATGAGTATATTTATCTCATGGCTTGTTCTGATTATTTCTGTGGCCTGCGCCATTGGGATTATGCGAATTATTCATTCAGTAAAAAAGATTGAACGCTTTTTCACTGGCGAATAACAGAGCAAATAAAACCACAGGTTAAATAAGAAAATGTAAAAACAATCCGCATTCGCGGAGGTATTCGCATACGCCAAGGAGGCGTAATGGCAATTAAGCATTTTCCTGTCGTTCGTTTTACCTCCAGAGGACGTGAATACGAAGTCGACGAACGCCTGATTACCACAATCGACAAACACCGTTCAGAAAAGGATGCACATCACATCTATCTCACTGACGGCACTTACTTCTGCGCCACGAATGTGGTGCAGGTGAACCTTATCCGACAGGTACAGGAGTCACGCAGATGACCATTCTGGATTATATCGCTGCCAATCCGGGGTGTAGCGGTGGAGAAATCG